>ERZ840517.37-NODE-37-length-201253-cov-10.617014_pt1 | contig 201253 bp, 174 predicted proteins | sample MGYA00519876_ERZ840517 | MGnify/ENA primary metagenome ERZ840517 (study PRJEB31850, sample SAMEA3708882) | human gut metagenome | biome: human gut; feature: human-associated habitat; material: faeces | place: China | collected 2014 ... | reverse complement strand
CTCGCTACCTCCACCTTGGCAAGGTGGCGCTCTACCAGATGAGCTACGGCCGCATGTTGGAGAGGTTTTGCTCAGTCGCTCTCTCCGGGCGACAGGTGTTATTATAGACTATATGAGCAGAAAAGTCAAGCGTTTTTTACAAGTTTTTTCAAACTTTTTTGGTGCCCTCGTTTTCAACGATGTCCGGCCAGTTTTTCAGCAGATCATTCAGATTGACCCTGTAATTTTTGTTGCAGAACTGGCAGTTCACCTCCGCGATGGGGTCCTCATCGCGCATTTTTTCGACCTCTTTTTTGCCAAGGCTGCGGATCATTTTTTCAACGCGCTCGAGACTGCAGTCACACTTATAGGTCACATGGTAGCTGTCCAGAATATCCGGCTGGAAGCCCTGCAGCGCCAGCTCCAGCATATCGCGCACGCTCATGCCCTGCTCCAGCATCGTTGTCACGCTGGGCATGGCCTTGATGTTCTTTTCGAGATGCTCGATCTCCTCCTCGGTGGCACCGGGCAGCAGCTGCACGACAAAACCGCCTGCACAGCGGACACTCAGATCCTTATCCACCAGCACACCCAGAGCGCAGACCGTGGGGATCTGCTCGCTGATGGCGAAGTAGGTGGTTACATCCTCGGCGATCTCGCCGGAGGTCAGCGGTACCTGCCCGATATAAGGCTCGCGCATACCGAGGTCGCGGATAACATCAAGGGTCCCGTCCTTGCCGACAGCAGTGCCTACATCCAGATGGCCGTCCGCCCGCGGGGGCAGCTCTACGACCGGATGCTCCACATAGCCCTTGACATTGCCTGTGCCGTCAGAAACCGCCAGCAGACGGCCCGCCGGGCCGCCGCCCTTGATCTGCAGCGTCACTGAGTCCTGCGTGTTTTTCAGCATGATGCCCATCATTGAGGCAGCCGTCAGCAGGCGGCCCAGCGCCGCCGTGGTGACAGCGCTCGTCTTGTGCAGACGCTCCATATCGCGGACGATTTCGGTAGAGTCCACGCCGTAAAATACAATGCCGCCGTTCTCAGAAATGCCGCGCAGCATGTTATGATTCTGTTCCATTGCTTTCATCCTCTTGTGTGTATTGCTTGACAGCCGTAATGATCCAGCGCGGGCTGTCGGCGCGCACAGGGCCAAAATCCTCACCGTCAGCGACCCTTGCCACGGCAAAGCCATACTTCTCCAGCAAGGTGCGGACGGTGTCCAGCGTATAGCTGTACTCGCTGAATTGCTCACGGAAATGCTCGCCCGTCTCATGGTAGTCAATGTCGATGGTGATATCCACCCGCTGCGCGTCCTCCGCATAGCGGTTGGACCAATGGCAGTCGGCGTCCTCGGCCTCAATATCAAAGGTCTGCCCTGCCAGAATTTCCCGGTGCTTATAGGGCGTGTTCAAATCAAAAAGGAACACGCCGCCCTTCTCCATAAAATAGGCCGCCTTGCGTATGGCCTTTTCAAAGCTGTCCAGCGGGCCGATATGGCTGTAGGTATCAAAGGTGGATACCGCCGCGCGGATGGTGCCGTAGAGGTCCAGCTCGAGCAGATCCTGCCGAAGCAGCAGCAGACGCCCGGTCAAGCCCAGCTCATCCGCCTTTTCACGCAGGACGCTCAGCATCTCCTCCGACCGGTCGATACCGATGACATCATAGCCTGCCTGGGTCAGCATCAGCGTCAGATCCCCGGTGCCGCAGCCAAGGTCGGCCAGAATGCCGTCCCGGATGCCGTGAGCCTGCAGCTCTGCCGTGATGTAGCGGTAGAGCGCATCGTAGTCAGCCTCGCCGTTGAACTCATCGTAAAAATAGGCAAACTCATTGTAGGCCATGGCTCACTCCCCGGCCACGCTGGCTTCCAGCAGGGCGCGCAGCTCGTCACAGCCCAAGCCGTTCTCAGCGCTGGTCAGCACAACAGCCCGGCAGCCGTAGGGCGCGCAGATCTTCTCAAATTCTTCCTTGCAGGCGGCCATCTCGCTTTTTTTCAGCTTGTCACCCTTGGTCAGTGCAGCCACAAACGGGATGCGGTGGTAGTGCAGGTACTCCAGCATCTGCAGATCGTCCGCGCTCGGGGCATGGCGGCTGTCCAGCAGCTGAACCAGCAGGCAGACTGAGCGGTCCGCCTCAAAATAGCTGTTGATCAGATCATCCCACCGCTCACGCTCCACATTGGAGACCTTTGCATAGCCGTAGCCGGGCAGGTCCACAAGATAGGCGGTATCCACGCGGTAAAAGTTGATGGTGGCCGTTTTGCCCGGCGTAGCACTGACGCGGGCCAGCTTTTTGCGGTTGCAGAGCTTGTTGATAAGGCTCGACTTGCCCACATTGGAGCGGCCGGAGAAAACGATCTCCGGCCGGTCGCTGACCGGCAGCTGACGGGACAGGCCGTAGGACGCGAGAAACTCGCTGTTATTATAGTTCATGGGTGTTCCTTTATTATAATGTATACAGGGCCGCGTTTCACATCACCGCAGCAGGCTCCTTGCGGGCATCTGCGGGCTTTTCATTGGCGATGAGGGAGGTTGCCTGCGGCACGCTGCGGGCAGCCCGGGCAGGGGTGCGGCCGGGGCGCACCAGCGCATGCTTGAGCACCTCGGACAGGCTGCTGACCGGGATAAAATGAATTTTCTCCTTCACCTCGGCATCCACCTCATACAGATCGCTCTCATTGTCTCTGGGAATCAGCACGGTGGAGATGCCCTCGCGGAAGGCGGCCATGCTCTTTTCCTTCAGGCCGCCGATGGGCAGCACATTGCCGTGCAGCGTAATCTCACCGGTCATGGCCAGATCGTGGTTCACGGGGATGCCGGACAGCGCCGAGATCAATGCCGTGGTCAGCGTAACGCCGGCAGAGGGGCCGTCCTTGGGGACAGCGCCCTCCGGGGCGTGGATGTGCAGGTCAGTGTTTTTGAATTTATCCGCCGCGATGCCGTATTCCTCGGCATGGACGCGGGCGTAGGTCACGGCCAACTGGGCGCTTTCCTTCATGACATCGCCCAGACTGCCGGTGATCTCGATCTTGCCGGTGCCGCTCGGGATGACAGCCACCTCCACGGGCAGCATCTCGCCCCCGACGCTGGTCCATGCCAGACCGTTGGCGATACCGACGGCATCCTTGCGGGAGATAAAGGTCGGCTTGACCTTTTCGGGGCCGAGCAGCGCCTTGACCGAGGCAGCGGAGACGCTGATCTTTTCCTCCTCCCCGGCGGCGACCTTCTGGGCGCATTTGCGCAGCACAGCCGTGATGGTGCGCTCAAGATTGCGCACACCGGCCTCGCGGGTGTAGCCGTCAATGATGGCGTACAGTGCGCTGGCCGTCAGGGTCACGCGGCCGTCAAGGCCGTTGTTTTTCAGCTGCTTGGGCAGCAGGTGGCGTTTGGCAATGTTGAACTTCTCAGTGCGGGTATAGCTGGGCAGCTCGATCACATCCATACGGTCATAGAGCGGGCCGGGAATGGTCGAGGCATCGTTGGCCGTTGTGATAAACAGTACCTCGCTCAGATCGAACGGGATATCCAGATAGTTGTCCTTGAAGGTGCGGTTCTGCTCGGGGTCCAGCACCTCCAGCAGTGCGCTGGAGGGGTCGCCCTTGTAATCGCCTGCCAGCTTGTCGATCTCGTCCAGCAGAATGACCGGGTTTGTGGACTTGGCGGTTGTAATGGCGCTGATGATGCGCCCGGGCATGGCGCCGATATAGGTGCGGCGGTGGCCGCGGATCTCAGCCTCATCATGGACACCGCCCAGACTCATGCGGGCGAACCTGCGGTTCATGCACTCGGCAATGGAGTGTGCGATGCTCGTCTTGCCGACACCCGGAGGGCCGACAAGGCAGATGATCTGTCCCTTGACATCCTGATTCAGCTTGCGCACGGCCAGCAGCTCCAGAATACGCTCCTTGACCTTCTGCAGGCCGTAATGCTCACGGTCCAGCACCTTGCGGGCATGGGCCTGATCAAGGTCATCCTCGGTCGCGGTATGCCACGGCAGGGCAAGGCAGGCGTCCAGATAGCTGCGGATCACACCGCTCTCGGCGCTGCTGCCCTGCATACGGGCCAGACGGTCACACTCCTTGAGCAGCTTCTCGGTGGATTCCTCATCCAGCGCCAGTGCCCGGATCTTCTCGCGGTATGTATCGGCCTCGGCGCGGGTATCCTCGGAATCGCCCAGCTCCTCGCTGATAATGTGCATCTGCTCACGCAGGTAGTATTCCCGCTGGCCCTTGTCCATCTGGGCATTGACCTTGTCGTCCAAGTCGCGCTCGATCTCAAGGACCTGACACTCCTGCCGCAGCAGGGTCAGCAGCTTTTCCAGACGACCCAGCAGCGTGGACTCGTTCAGAATGACCTGCTTGTCCTCATACTTGAGCAGCAGATTCGCGGGCATATACTCGCTGAGGTAGAGCGGCGAATCCGACGAAATAATGTTATAGACAACATCCTTGGATATCTGCGGGCTGTAGGAGAGGTACTCCTCAAAGCAGTCCTTCAGGCTGCGGACCAGCGCCTCGACCTGCGTGCGCTTGTCGGCGGCAATGCCGCGCACCGGCACCGGGCGCACTGTGGCCTGCAGGTATTTATCCTCGCTGTCCAGCTCCAGCAGGCGCGCGCGGGTCTTGCCCTCGACCAGCACCTTTACGAGCTCATCGGAGACGCGCAGCACCTGCTTGATCTCCGCAATCACACCGTAGCCGTACAGATCCCGCAGTGCAGGCTCCTCGACATCCATCTCGCGCTGGGCCACAAGGAACACGCTGCTGTTATTATGCATGGCAGCCTCGATCGCTGCTATGGACTTGGTGCGGCCCACCTCAAAATGAACCACATTGTTGGGAAACACCACCAGCCCGCGCAGGGCGATGGCCGGAAGATGCACCACATTGCGGGCGATTTTGATTTTAACTTTTTCAGACATTGCTTACTCTCCCATAGCCTGCAGAACAGGCGTCTCGTTTGCATTGGCGGCCAGCTCGGGCGGCAGCAGAATGTGCGCCGCACTGCGCACCGCTTCCGCATGCATGTGCATCTGGGGCGAGCATTCGCCATCCAGTGTTGTGATGAGCGGGTTGCCGTCCAGCACCTCTATATCAATTTGGCTTGTGCGGAAAAAGGTCATGTAGGGCTTGAATTTCTCCGCCACAGCATCATCCTCCAACAGATGCTCCCCTTTTTTGTAAGCACCCAGCAGCCCGGGCAGCTTCAGGCGCGGCACAGGCTTGAGAAGGACAACATCCAGCAGACCGTCCGTCATGCTGGCGTGGGGCGCGGCACAGTAGCCGCCGCCGTACTGCTGGCCGTTGCAGATCGCCAGCATCATGTAGACATCCTCCATCTGCCGGTCATCTGCCGTGATGCGCAGCCGATGGCGGAAGGTGCTGCACACCGCCTCAAGGATCGACAGTGTGTAGGCCGTGGTGCCTCCGCACAGCGGCACCCGTCTCCATTTGGGGATGCCGTTGGCCACCTGAGCGTCTATGCCCGCAGCGTAGATGTCAATACCACAGCCCTGATGCGTGCGGATCATATCCACCGTAAAGGGGCGCGCCGCCAGCTGGGCATCCAGATCAAGGAACTGCGCCTGCGTGCCGAAGTTGCGCACATAATCGTTGCCGCTGCCGCAGGGGACGCAGCCCACCGCCGCATTGTCATAGCCGGCAGCCCCTTGCAAAACCTCGTTCAGCGTACCGTCGCCGCCGCAGGCATAGAGGAAAACCTCCTGCCCGGAGGACGCATATTTTGCGGCAAGGTCCCGCGCCTGCCCGGCGCGGCGGGTCACCTCAATGGTGGGGCGCACACCGGCGCGGCTGGCGGCAGCATGGATCTGGGGGATCAGCGCTACACTGGCATCCACCTTGCCCGCCGTAGGATTTATGATAAAGATATGCTGCATTGGCCTGTCCCTTTCAGCATGGATTCGTTACGGTCTATAGATAGTTATTATTGTATCTTTTTTAAGACAAAAGTGCAATACCCTGCAGCAAAATGAAAGCCGAAAATCCTATCCCGCCGTCTTTTACAAGGCCGCGTCCCAGACATGCAGTATCTCGGTGATTTTCTCAAAAATCGCCGCGCTTGACAGCGCAGGCTTCAATATGCCGTCCTGCAGCACCGTTACAGTATAGCGGGGTGCCTGTGCCGGGTAGAAGCCGCTGAACCAGTAGTTCAGCAGTTCCTCCCCGTTTTCATCATATTGGCCGGTCTGCGCCGTGCCGGTCTTGCCACCCGCCATGCCTGCAGCGGGCCGGGCCTCGGCACCGATGCCTTCCGTCACCACCGACACAAGCATACTGCGCAGGACCTTTGCCGTTTTTTCATCACAAACCGTGCGCGGCGCGGACGGTTCCAACGGCGCTGCAACTGCCCCGGTCGAATCGGCAATGCCTTTCACAAATGCCGGTGCGCGGTACACCCCGCCATTGGCCACGGTGTTCATCATAGCCGTGATCTGCAGCGGCGTCACGGTCAGCGCCCCCTGCCCGAAGCTGAAACTTGCCAGCTGTCCGTCATTTGCAAGGGTCTGTGCATCGGGCAGTGTACCCGCCGCGCTCCGCAGGCTCGGGGCAAGCTGTACCGCTGTGCCGAAGCCGAATCGTTCCGCCGTTGACAAGATGCGCGCAGCCCCCAGCAGCTGCCCCAGTTCAATAAAATAGGTATTGCAGCTCTGCTCCAACGCACCGCGCAGATTTACCTTGCCGTGCGCACGGCCCTGCGCGCAGCGGTAGGTCTGCCCGGCCAGCTCCAGCTCGCCGGTACAGTCGTGGGTATACCAGTCCAGCCCGCTCTCATAGGCAGCGGCCGCCAGCACGACCTTGAACACCGAGCCCGCGCTGAAGGCGCGCAGCGGCCGATTGATCAGGGAGGTGTCATCTGCGCGGATGCTGGCCGCAATATTTCGAGGGTCAAAGGTTGGCATACTTACGCTGGCCAGCACCTCACCTGTGGCTGTGTCCATGACCAGAATGCACCCGCGCGGCACGATCTGCGCCGCTAACGCCTCGCAGGCGCGCTGCAGATCGGCATCCAGTGTCAGCTGTACCCCCTGCCCCGTACCGGTCTCCTCAACCGTGACGGCAGGGGCTGTGTCTGCCAGCAGACGCCCCTGCGCTGTCATGATGCAGGTAATGCTGCGCTTATCGCCGCAGGCCGCCAGCAGGTCGTCATAGGCACGTTCCAGTCCGGCAACGCCGCGGCCTTCCCCGTCAAGATACCCCAGCAGATGGGCGGCAGTCGTGCCGGTGAAATGCTCCGGCACCGTGCAGGTGGGTATACCCTGCCCTGTCAGGTCCCGGTCGGTCTGTATCAAAAACGGGGCCGAAAGATTGCGCCGCTCATACAAAAGGCCCTGCGCCTCATAGGAGACATAGGGAAACAGTGCGGTATAGCCTGCCTCACCGGGCAGGCAAAGCGCATAATAGCGCTGCGCCGTGCCGGTCAGCCTGCGGCCGCTCCGGTCATAAAAATCTCCCCGCGCGCGCGGCAGAGCCACCGTCTGGACGGTCTGCCCGCCCGCGTTGGCCGCATAGGCCGTCTGCTGCCCCACCCAATAGGTTCGGCACAGCACGATGCCCGCCAGCAGCACAAGCACTGCACACAGGCCGTAAAAGCGGCGCAAAGACATAGCATCACCCCACGGGGAGTATGCTCACTTCCGGCAGCCACGATACACCCGGATGCAGAGAAAGAGCGCCGCGATGCAAGGCAGAAAGCCCATTGCATCTATGCCGACATCGCTCAGCAGCATGGCCCGGCCCGGGACAAAAAACTGGTGCAGTTCGTCCCCGGCGGCGCACAGCATACACAGTGCCGCAGACAGCAGTGCCTTCTGCCACAGGGCAAGGCTGACCGTCCACAGATGCACCGTCACCGCCATGCTGACCCCCAGCGCGCAGTAGATATAAACATGCGCCCATTTGCGGACATTGACATTGAGGTTGGTGGTGCTGAACCATTGCGGCGTGATGGCCTTCGCTTTGCCGGATTGAACTGTGTTCATCACGGTCTCACTGACCTTGTAGGAAACCGCCCCCGGCTGGGCAGAAAAATAGAAAATCAGTCCCAGCAGCGCCAGCGTCACGGCCAGCGCCATATATTTTGCGTATTTTTTCATGGCGGCTCCCCCGCTGTTTTTGCTTATCACCGCCGCACCGTTACGCAACTGCTGTATAAGCAGTCGGAACCATGCGGCCGCACCTTTATTATAGCACGCCTTCCCGCCACAGGTCTATGCCCGCAGCGCCTTATACAAAAAGGCCGAAGCCTTGTCGCCAAGACTTCGACCTTGTAGTTGCTTTTGGGTGTACCGTATTAGTACACACCGCCCATGTCAGGGGCCGGGGCAGCCGGTGCCGGCGGCTCGGGCAGGTCGGCAACGAGGCTCTCGGTGGTCAGGACCATCGCAGCAACGCTGGCGGCGTTCTCCAGAGCGGAACGGGTGACCTTGGTCGGGTCAACGATACCGGCCTCGATCATATCCTCAACATACTCTTCCTTCTGGGCATCGAAGCCGTAGTTGGGCTTGTTGGCCTTCAGGATGTTGTCGATAACAACGCTGCCCTCCAGACCGGCATTGGCAGCGATCTGGCGCAGAGGAGCCTCCAGAGCCTTGCGGACGATCTTGGCGCCGGTGCGCTCGTCGCCCTCCAGCTCGCCAACCAGCTTATCGACAGCCGGAATAGCGTTGATGGTGGCCGTGCCGCCGCCGGCAACGATGCCTTCCTCCACAGCAGCCTTGGTCGCGTTCAACGCGTCCTCGATGCGGAGCTTCTTGTCCTTCATCTCGACCTCGGTAGCAGCACCGACCTTGATGACGGCAACACCGCCGGCCATCTTGGCCAGACGCTCCTGCAGCTTCTCACGGTCAAAGTCAGAGGTAGCGGTTGCGATCTGGCTGCGGATCTGGGCCACGCGGTCAGCGATGGCCTGCTTGTCACCGGCACCGCCGACAATGGTGGTGTTCTCCTTGGTGATCTTGACCTGGCGGGCGGAACCGAGCAGCTGCATGGTGGCGTCCTTCAGCTCGTAGCCGAGGTCGCTGCTGATGACGGTGCCGCCGGTCAGGGTAGCAATATCCTGCAGCATCTCCTTGCGGCGATCGCCGAAGCCGGGTGCCTTAACGGCAACAACATTCAGGCCGCCGCGCAGACGGTTGATGATGAGGTTGGACAGTGCGTCGCCCTCAACATCCTCGGCAATGATGAGCAGCTTGCGGCCGGACTGGATGACCTGCTCGAGCAGGGGGACCATATCCTGAAAGACGCTGATCTTCTTGTCGGTAATCAGGACAGAGCAGTCATCATAGACGGTCTCCATCTTCTCGGTGTCGGTGACCATGTAGGGGGTCACATAGCCGCGGTCAAACTGCATGCCCTCAACGACCTCGGTGTAGGTCTCGGCAGTGGTCTTGTTCTCCTCGATGGTGATGACGCCGTCAGCCGTAACCTTCTCCATCGCGTCAGCAATCAGCTGGCCGATCTCGGCATCACCGGCAGAAACGGTGCCGACACGAGCAATGTCCTTGCTGCCGTTGACCTTCTGGCTGTGCTCCTTGACGGACTCAACAGCGGCGGCAACAGCCTTCTGCATGCCGCGCTTGATGTCCATGGGGTTGGCACCGGCGGTGACATTCTTCATGCCCTCATTGACGAAAGCCTGTGCCAGCACGGTGGCAGTGGTGGTGCCGTCACCGGCAGCATCGTTGGTCTTGGTGGCAACCTCACGAACGAGCTGTGCGCCCATGTTCTCAAACTCGTCCTTCAGCTCGATCTCCTTGGCGATGGTGACGCCGTCGTTGGTGATGAGCGGGCTGCCGAACTTCTTGCTCAGCACGACATTGCGGCCCTTGGGGCCGAGGGTAACTTTAACGGTGTTGGCCAGCTGGTCGATACCTGCGCAAAGCGCCTTGCGGGCGTCCTCGCCCTGCTTGATCTGTTTAGCCATAATAGATCTCTCCTTTTATCTGAAAGAAATTACTGAAAAATCAAATCATTCCACAACTGCGAGGATGTCGCTCTGGCGGACGATGGTGCACTCCTCACCATCGACCTTGACCTCGGTGCCGGAATACTTGCTGGTCAGGACCTTATCGCCGACCTTGACGATCATCTCGACATCCTTGCCGTCCACATTGCCGCCGGGGCCGACAGCAACGACCTCAGCAACCTGCGGCTTTTCCTTGGCGGAGCCGGACAGGATCAGGCCACCCTTGGTGGTTTCTTCTTCCTCGACCATTTTAATGACAACACGGTCTGCAAGAGGTTTGATTTTCATAGTGAAAGTTCCTCCTTATAAAAGATTTCTCTTTTGAATTTTTGGTGATTTTTGGTTTAGCACTCAATCTCTCTGAGTGCTAAATATATAATAGCCACTTTGCAACGAAAAATCAAGTGTTTTCTATATAAAATTTTTGTGAACAAAAATGCACCGGGCCGCATTGGCTCCGGTGCAGATCGTTTTTATTGCTGTTCCGTCAAACTTTTATAACGCGGGCGCATGGCGCCATGCTCGATATGAGGCTGGCCGCCCTCGACCGTGTCGGCGTCAATCGTCACTTTGGTGATGGTGGCATCGGACGGGATGTCGTACATGATCGGAATCAGCAGTTCCTCGACAACGCTGCGCAGGCCGCGCGCGCCGCTCTTGCGCTCCACCGTCTTTCTGGCGATGGCGTGCAGGGCCGCATCGGTAAAGACCAGTTCGGCATTGTCCAGATGCAGCAGCTCCTTGTACTGGCGCACGATGCTGTTCTTCGGCTCAAGCAGCACGCGGACCAGCGCCTCCTCGTCCAGCGGATCCAGCACCGTCACAACCGGCAGACGGCCGATCAGCTCCGGGATCAGGCCGAACTTGACCAGATCGTCAGGCTCGACCTTTTTCAGCAGCTTCTGGCGGGTCTCATCTTTATCAAGCGTGGTGCGCAGCTGGCTGCCAAAGCCCAGCGAGGCGTTGTCTGTGCGCTTCTGGATGAGCTTTTCCAGCCCGTCAAAGGCACCGCCGCAGATAAAGAGGATATTTTTGGTGTTGATCTGGATGAATTCCTGCTGCGGGTGCTTGCGGCCGCCGTTGGGCGGCACATTGCTGACCGTACCCTCCACGATCTTCAGCAGGGCCTGCTGCACACCCTCGCCGCCCACATCGCGGGTGATGGAGGGGTTCTCGCTCTTGCGGGTGATTTTGTCGATCTCATCCACATAGATGATGCCGATCTCAGCGCGCGGAATGTCAAAATCCGCCGCCTGAATCAGCTTGAGCAGGATGTTCTCGACATCCTCGCCCACATAGCCGGCCTCGGTCAGCGTGGTGGCGTCCGCAATGGCGAACGGCACATTCAGCATCTTGGCCAGTGTCTGGGCCAGCAGCGTCTTGCCGGTGCCGGAGGGGCCCAGCATCAGCACATTGGACTTTTGCAGCTCCACATCGCTGTTCTGGCCGGACAGGATGCGCTTATAGTGGTTGTAGACCGAGACAGCCAGCACCTTCTTGGCGGCATCCTGCCCGATGACATACTGATCCAGACCCGCCTTGATTTCGGCAGGCGTCAGGATACGGATGCTCTCGAGCGGATCGGCGCCGTAATCCGCGCCGGGCTTCTGGGCCTGACGGCGGCGGTCGCGGGGCGGCATACCGGCGCGCGGCGGAGCCGGACGCTCACCATCGCGTTCCAGCACATTGCAGCACATTTCGATACAGTCCTTGCAGATATTGACGCCGGGACCGATGACCAGCTGCTCTACCTCGTTTTGGGAGCGTCCGCAAAAGCTGCAGATAAGCTCGCGTCCTTTTCCGTCCTTACCGGACGTTTGATTTGCCATGTTGTTCCCCCGAATCAGTGTTTATAGAGGATATCGTCGATCAGGCCGTACTCCTTTGCCTGCTGCGCGGTCATATAGTTGTCGCGCTCGGTGTCGCGCTGGATCGTCTCCAGCGGCTGGCCGGTGTACTCGCTCAGCAGGGTGTTCATCCGCTCACGGATGCGCACGATGTGGTCAGCGTGGATCTTGATATCGGTGGCCTGGCCGGAGATACCCTGCCCGCCGATGAGCGGCTGATGGATCAGGATCTCGGAGTTGGGCAGCGCAAAGCGCTTACCCTTGGTACCGCTGGCCAGCAGGAAAGAGCCCATGGAGGCCGCCATGCCGACACAGATGGTGGAGACATCACACTTGATGTAGTTCATCGTGTCGTGGATGGCCATGCCGTCAGAGATGGAGCCGCCGGGGCTGTTGATATAGAAGTAGATGTCCTTCTCGGGGTCCTGACCCTCGAGGTAGAGCAGCTGTGCCACGATCACACTGGCGGAGGAGGCGTTGACATCCTCGCTCAGCACAATGATGCGGTCGTTCAGCAGGCGGGAGAAGATGTCATAGCTGCGCTCACCGCGCGCAGTCTGTTCGACAACATAAGGTACAAGGCTCATTCAGGTTTCCCTCCTTGATAGCTTGCAGAAAAGCGGGTTTATGATAAAGGGACCGATACGGCGGCAAAGCTGCACAACCGTACCGGCCCTTTTACTCAATGTTTACGGAAAGGTGCGATTACTCGCCCTTCTCCTCTTCCTTCGGCTCCTCGTCCTTCTTGGCGGCAGCCTTCTTGGTGGTCTTGCGGGTGGTCTTCTTGGCAGGCTTCTTCTCCTCGGCAGCGCCCAGGACGATGTTAGCCTTCTCCTTCACGAAGTCGATGGCCTTGTTGACAGCCAGATCCTTCTTGACAGCGGCAGCGTCAACCAGGCTCTTGACCTTGTCAGCCTCCATCTGGTAAGCATCGGCAATGCGCTTGATCTCAGCCTCGAACTCCTCCTCGGTAGCCTCGATAGACTCCTTGGCAACGATGGCCTCCATAGCCAGACGCATCTTGACCTGCTTGTCGGCCTGCTCACGGAACTGCTCCTTGAACTGATCCATGGTCATGCCCATATACTGCAGGTACTGCTCAATCTTGAGGCCCTGCTGGGAGATGCGGTACTGGAAGTCCTGCACCAGCTCCTCGATGCGGCTCTCGATCATAGCATCGGGGATGTCGGCCTTCATGCCGTTCACGACCTGATCGATCAGGTCGTTCTCAACGCTCTGCTCAGCCTGCTTCTCATGGTTGGTCTGGATGCCCTTGCGGATGGAATCCTTCAGCTCATCAAGGGTGTCGTACTCGCTGACATCCTTGGCGAAATCATCGTCCAGCTCAGGCAGCTCCTTGTACTTGACCTCATGCAGCTTGATCTTGAAGGTGGCGTCCTTGCCGGCCAGCTCCTCAGCCTGATACTCCTCGGGGAACTTGACATTGACATCAAACTCCTCGCCTGCCTTGTGGCCGACGACCTGCTCCTCGAAGCCGGGAATGAAGGAGCCGCTGCCCAGCACCAGAGAGTAGTGCTCAGCCTTGCCGCCCTCGAAAGCGACGCCGTCAACGAAGCCCTCAAAGTCGATATCCACGGTGTCACCGTTCTGGGCCTCGCCCTCACGGGTCAGCAGACGGCCGTTGCGGTCCTGCATGCGCTTGATCTCAGCGTCAACATCGGCCTCATCAACAGTCTTGACATCTTTGTTGACGGTTAAACCGGTGTACTCTCCCAGCTCGACCTCGGGCTTGACGGCAACCTTGACCTTCAGGGTAGCGCCCTCCTCCTCGGACATGGAGACGACCTCAGGCTCAGGACGGCCAACAACCTCGATACCAGCCTCCTTGACAGCGGCCTCATAGTTCTCAGGGAACAGATCGTTGATGGCGTCATACTGGAACAGGTCCTTGCCATACATCTTCTCGATCATGGCCTTGGGAGCCTTGCCCTTGCGGAAACCAGGGATGGCGTACTTCTTGCCCTCGCGCTTGAAAGCGGTATTGACAGCAGATTTGAAGGTCTCCGCGTCAATGGAGAACTGCAGTTCGACCATGCTCTTTTCGAGCTTTTCACAGGAAATCAGTTTCATTTATAAATTCCTCCAAAAATAGATGTACATAAAAATACAAGTTATTATACCATGCCTGCAGAGAAAATACCAGCCTTATTTCAAAAATTTTAACAGGTTTTGGGCGAAAAAGCCATGCAATTTTACGCTTTTGTGCGTTTTCACCTTATTTTATACGGGCAGAACGCCAGACCATCGGCAGAAATGAGCCGGTAGGTGATGCCGTCACGCTCACCCTGCACGGCATAGCGGATGGATTTTCCGTGCAGATGGCCGTAGTAGCACTCTGTCACGCCGAAGTCGTGCAGCACATCCACAAGCTCCTGCGCCGCCGCGCCCGGGTAGATGGGCGGATAGTGCAGAAATGCGATCCTGTGCGCGGCATCCCCGGCTGCCTGCAGGCTCATCCGCAGACGGCCGGCCTCGCGGGCCATCAGCTTTTCGCCCTGAGCGGCCAGATCGTCAAACGGCCAGCCGCGGGTGCCGCACAGCGCCGTATCGCCCACAATACAGGCATTGTTGTGCAGGATATGCAGGGTGTCAAAGCCATTGGCGGTCAGGTATGTCTCCATCTTACGGGTCGTGGTCCACCAGTAGTCATGGTTGCCCTTCAGCAGCCATTTTTGTCCCGGCAGACTTTGGATAAAGGCAAAATCCGCCTTTGTGTCGTTCAGGTTCATGGCCCAGCTGGTGTCGCCTGCCAGAACGACCGTGTCATCCGGGCCTATCAGCTTGCGCCAGTTGGCTTCCAGTCGGGGCAGGTAGCCCTCCCACCCCGGGAAAACATCCATCGGCTTGTCTGTTCTCAGGGAGAGGTGCATGTCCCCGATTGCAAAGATGGCCATACAGCCTCACTTTCTAGTTGTTGTTGCTTATTTCAGGGCTGCGGTACGGATCTCAGCAGGCTGCAGCACCGTCTTGAACCGCACCTCCTGCTTGTCCAGCTCGCGCAGGGAGGCCGGTGCCTCCGCACCGGTTCTGGCGGTCAGCGCAGCCATGGCAGCGAAATCGCTGGCCGGGGCCTGCTGCCCCAAGGCTGCCAGCACATCGCGCGGGAATTTGAAGGGGCTGGCGGTGGACAGCACCACCATCGGTGCCTCGGTTCGCACGGTCTCAGCCACACGGAAGGCCACGGCGGTGTGCGTATCGCAGAGATAGTGATCCTCATCAAAGCGGGCCTTGATCTCAGCGGCCCCCTCGGCGTCATCGGCATAGCCTGCAGCGAAGGTCTGCCGGATTTTTTCCAGCGTCTCGGCGTCCACCGTGTACTTGCCGGTCGTATTCAGTTCCTGCATCCAGCCCGCGACCTTTTCACTGCTGCCGCTGACATGGCAGAGCAGACGCTCTAGGTTCGAGGAAATCAGGATGTCCATCGACGGGGAGGTCGTCTTATAGAAGGTACGGCGGGCATCGTAGGTGCCGGTCGTCAGGAAATCGGTCAGGACATTGTTCTTGTTGGAGGCGCAGACCAGCTTGCCCACGGGCAGGCCCATCTGCTTGGCATAGTAACCAGCCAGAATATCGCCAAAGTTGCCGGTCGGCACACAGAAGTCCACGGGCTTGCCCCATGCCACTGCGCCCTGCTCCGCCAGGCGGAAGTAGGCGTAGAAGTAGTAGACGATCTGCGGCACCAGACGGCCCCAGTTGATCGAGTTGGCGCTGGACAGGCGGATGCCGCGCTTTTCCAGCTCGGCGGCCACAGCAGCATCGGCAAAGACCTTCTTGACGCCGGTCTGGGCATCGTCAAAGTTGCCCTGCACGGCGTAGACCTGCACATTGCCGCCCTTTTGGGTGGCCATCTGCAGATGCTGGATCTCGCTGGTGCCGTCGTTCGGGTAGAACACCTCGATCTCGATGCCGTCCAGATCAGCATAGCCGGCCAGTGCAGCCTTGCCGGTATCGCCGGAGGTTGCCACAAGGATGCGGGTAGTCTCGGTGCGGCCCAGCATCTTCTTGGCCTCAACCAGCAGCTTGGGCATCAGCTGCAGGGCGTAGTCCTTGAAGGCGCAGGTGGGGCCGTGCCACAGCTCAAGGGAATAGAGACCCTCACGGACCTTGACCGTGCGGCCCGCCTTGCCGCCAAAGGCTGCGCCGTAGGTGGCGGCGGTGGCATTGTGCAGGAAGTCAGCGCTGTAATCGGTCAGGAAACCCGCCAGCACCTTCTCGGCCAGTTCCGGATAGGAAAGGTTCTTCCAGCCCTCCAGATCAGCCTTCGGGAAAGTTTCCGGTACAAACAAGCCGCTCTGCGGTGCCAGACCACGGACGATCGCCTCCTGTGCGGAAACGCGGAGCCGGGAATCTCTGGTGCTAAAATACTGCATACATGTACACCCTTTCTCTTGTTCTCTTTCCTCTATGTGTATAAGCCTTGTCGGCGCTATACCGTTGCGTGGGGCGCGGGGTGCGGTCGATGCTCGTCACCACCCCGGGAAGTGTGCGGCCGCCGCGGCGCCGCCTGCTCCCGCGTTACAACTCAAACGCGCCGGGAATACAATGCACCTGCCAGCCTCTGCCTGCGGGCGTGACCTCCACCACATCAAAACGAATGTCAGCCTCCCCGTAGGGGCTACGCTGCAGATACTGTTGGGCGGCCAAAATCAGCCGCTGCTGCTTGCGAGTATCCACCGCAGCCGCCGGGCGGTCCAGCATGGTTCCTGCGCGGGTCTTGACCTCGGCAAACACCAGCGTGTTTTCCTTATATAAAATAAGGTCGATTTCCCCCATTCGGGTGCGGTAATTATGGTTCAGCAGCAGCCAGCCGCGCTGCTGATAGTATTTGGCGGCAATGGCCTCACCCTTATGACCGACTGTATCAGTCATGCCAGTAGCCCTGCTTTTTCAGGAAGCTGCGTCGGTAGAACGGCTGGATGCCGTACTGCGCGATCAGCTCATAGTGCAGCTTTGTGGGATAGCCCTTGTGCTTAGCCAGCTGGTACTGGGGATATTGCTTGTCCAGCTCCAGCATATAGCGGTCACGGCTGACCTTGGCCAAAATGGAGGCCGCCGCGATGGAGGCGCTGTTGGCATCCCCCTTGACCACAGCCTCGGCGGGCTGTATCAGCCCCGGCGGGCAGCGGTTGCCGTCGATCAGCACATAATCGGGCGTTATTTCCAACCCGGCCACAGCCTGCGCCATGCCGTCCATGGTAGCCCACAGGATATTGCGTTCATCAATTTCCTGCGGGGTGATAAAGACAATTTTGTACGCCAGCGCACGCCTTATGATTTCCTCAAACAGTGCATCGCGGCGCTTTTCGGTCAGCTTCTTGGAGTCGTTGACCCCCTCGATGGGATCATCGGGATTCAGGATGACCGCCGCACAGCAGACAGGGCCGCACAGCGGGCCGCGCCCTGCCTCGTCCACGCCGCAGACCACACCATGCTCGGCACGCTTCGCGGCGTCAAAGGCGTAAAGCACCTCGTTACTGCTCATCGTCCCAGTCGTCCTGCGGGGCATCGTCCGTCACCTCTTCCTGTTCTTCCTGTACCGCGCGCTGCGGCGGGCGCTCCAGCGAGAGCCGCCCCCATTTGCTGGCGCGGAATTCCCCTACCAGCATCTTGGCTGCACGCTCGGTATCGACCTCGCCGCCGGAAATCAGCATACCGCGCTTGGCACCGATGGCCTGCAAAAGGTCGTAGGGCGGCAGCGCAAGCGCCGACTCCTCCAGCTTATACCGGGCCAGCAGCTGGGCAGGATAGATGCCCCGCACGCTGGAAAGCAGGCCGCAGGCCAGCTCCTCAATATCCAAAATATCATCGCGGATGGAGCCGATGAACGCCAGATTCGATGCCGTTTCCAGCGAGTCGAATTTTTTCCACAGCACGCCGGGCATATCCATCAGGTCAAAATTGCCGACACTGATCCACTGCTTACCGCGGGTGACGCCGGGCTTATTGGCAGCCTTGGCGCGGGTCGTGCCCGCAAAGGAGTTGATGAAGGTGGACTTGCCCACATTGGGTATGCCCACGATCATGACACGGATGGCCGCGCCGACCATGCCGCGGTTGCGGCGGCGCTCCATCAGGGCGGAAAGCTCTTTTTCAATCAGGCTCTTGGTGGCCGTGGCACGGCCGCGCTGCTTCGAGTCCATCGCAATGCAGCCGGCGCCGGCACTCGTAAAGTAGGCCAGCCACTGCTTAGTGATTTCTGGGTCAGCCAGATCGGCCTTGTTCAGTACATACAGATGCGGTTTGCCCGCGGTGATGCGCTCAATCTCCGGGTTCAGGCTGGAAAGCGGGATGCGCGCATCGAGGATCTGCAGAACGCAGTCCACATTGCGGATCTCCTTTTCCATCAGGCGCAGGGTCTTTGTCATGTGCCCGGGGAACCACTGGATCTGGCGGCTGTTGATAATGTCACTCTGGCTCATTTGGCCGCTCCTATCTTGCCAAAGGGCAGTACGCGCAGCACAGCTGCGCCCATAATATCGCGTTCATCCACGCAGCCTACGCTGACATCGCGGCTGTCGATGGAGTTATTGCGGTTATCCCCCATCAAAAACAGGCAGCCGTCCGGCACCGTAATGGGAAATTCCACGCTTTCAAACAAATAGGTGGGCTCGGCGGTGTATGGCTCCTCGAGTGCAACACCATTGCGGTAGACGATGCCTGCCTCAAAGTCGATGTCGATGGTATCCCCGCCCATGCCTATGACCCGCTTGACCAGCGGCTTGCCGTAGTCGGTATAGCCGTCCACCACGACAATATCGCCGTAGTCCGGTGCCTTGAGCAGGTTGATGAGGATGCGCTCTCCATCCGAGAGCGTGTGATCCATCGAGTGTCCATCGACCTTCACGATGCGCACACCGAAGGTAAACACCAGCGCAATGATCGCCACAGCCATGGCCAGAGCGTCATACCATTCCAGTGTTTCCTTGTTGCGGCGGTAGCGCGCCTTGAATGCTGCACCCATCTCTTATCCCACCTTTTGGAAAAATACGAAAAAAGGGAGAACGCCAACCGTCCTCCCCTTTTCTCAGTATGCTCAGATACGTGCCTTGACCTTGGCAGCCTTGCCGGTGCGCTCGCGCAGGTAGAACAGCTTCGCACGACGGACCTTGCCGCGGCGAATGACCTCAACCTTCTCGACAAACGGGCTGTTGACCGGGAACACACGCTCAACACCGACACCGTAAGAGGTGCGGCGAACGGTGAAGGTCTCAGCGATGCCGCCATGCTTCTTAGCAATAACGGTACCCTCGAAAGCCTGAATACGCTCCTTGTCGCCTTCCTTGATGCGGACGGAGACGCGAACGGTGTCGCCGACTTCGAACTGGGGCTTGTTCTCTTTGATCATACCCTCGGTAAAATGCTTCATTGCGTCCATGTTATGAATTCCTCCATTTTATTGCGACGTTCATACACGATACTTCGTCAGAGGACCGCCTGTATAATGATTTGTCATTATCCCGCCGATGGCTCGGCGGCACTAACGCTTTAGTATTATAGCATTGTGCAGCGCGTTTGGCAAGGGGGTTTTGACAGAAAAACGAAGATTTTTTCAGCTTTTGCCTTCCCCCAAGTGGGAAGGCTTTTCTTACTCGAAGTCTTTGCCCGCTTTATTATAAAGATGCGTCCTCACCACGCGGCACTGCCAGACAGGTGCTGCGCCCTGCTCACGCAGGAAGTCGGTCAGAAGCGCCGGGTTCAGGTTCAGCGCCTCGCCGGAGCCGCAGGGCAGCACAGCCGTAAAATGCAGCGTATCGCCCTCGACCGTATAGGCAATGCGGTCGAGGTATGCCTTCAGGTCGAGCGTTTTCTGGCCGCGCTTGGTCTTTTTTGTGACCTCGGCATGCTCTGCATTGTTGTAGGCATCCAGCGCAATGGCACTGCTCGCCGGCATAGTGACCTCATAGGCGGCGGTCTCAATCTCGCCGACCTTTTCCCTTGCCGGGGCGATTTTTGTGATGACGATGCCGCGCGGCATCAGCGGCTGCAGGGCATCGATCCAGCGCTGCGGGTCGATGCTCTCCTGCTCCGTCTTGACCTCACAGCTCTCGCAGAGGCTCTCCTGCCCCAGAGACAGCGGGCAGGAAAAGGAGAGGTAGATATGCGGGTTGAACCCCTGCGTATAGTACACCGGCAGGCTGCTCATTTTAAGCATCCTGTGAAATACGCGCTGCAGATCCAGCAGCGAAATGTAGGCGGCCTCACCGCACTTTTCAAAGAAGATTCTTACTGTAGTCAAAGCACGGTCCTCCGATCAGCTTGTTGGCACCGCAGGCACTGCACTGGCGGTTGCAGGGCTGGGTGGTTCTGGCCTCCAGCGCCTTGTTGTACTCACGCACCAGATGGGCCTTCGTCACGCCCACATCGAGGTGATCCCATGGCGTAACCTCGTCCAGACCAAGGGCGCGGTAGTTGTAAAAATCAGGATCAATGCCGCAGCTTTTGAACGCCTCGACCCAGCGGTCGTAGTTGAAATACTCCTCCCATGTGTCAAAGAAGGATCCGTTCTCAAATGCAGTCTCGATCACACGGCCCAGACGGCGGTCACCCTTGGCAAACACGCCCTCCAGCACGCTGGTGGTGCTGTCGTGGTAGTTGACCTTGATCTTACGGGAATGTACACAGCTGAGCAGGTATTTCTGCTTTTCCTGCAGGGACTCGCGGCGGTCCTGCGCGCAGAACTGGAACGGCGTGTCGGGCTTGGGCACAAAACAGGCCACACTGATCGTGACCTGAACGCCCTTGCCCTTCGGGCGGTCGGGGATCGTATAGAACAGGTCCACCACCTGCTGGGCGGTGTCGGCAATTCCCTTGATGTCGTCCATCGTTTCGGTGGGCAGACCCATCATAAAGTAAAGCTTGACCGAGGTGTACCCCTCTGAGAAGGCGATGCGGCAGCCGCGCTCGATCTGCTCCCATGTGACATTCTTATTGATGACATCGCGCAGGCGCTGGGTGCCGGCCTCGGCAGCAAAGGTCAGGCCGCTCTTGCGGACCTTGGTGGTCTTTTCCACAAGGGACTGCGAGAAGTTGTCCACACGCAGGCTGGGCAGTGAAAGACTTACATGGTCTGACTCTGCCCAAGAGTTGAGGTTGTCAAGAATATCCTCCAGCCGGGAGTGGTCGGAGGTCGAAAGACTGGAAAGGCTCAGTTCATCATAGCCGGTGTTGCGGCAGAGCATCCGTGCGCTGTCGCTGATAAGCTTGGGGCTGCGCTCCCGGAAGGGACGGTAGAGCTGGCCCGCCTGACAAAAGCGGCAGCCGCGGACGCAGCCGCGCAGCACCTCGACACAGGCGCGGTCCTGCACTGCACCCACAAGCGGCACCACGAAGTTTTCCGGCGGGGTAAAGCTGTCCATATCCTGCACGATGGCCTTTGTCACGCGCGGCGGCACACCGGGGCGGCTGGGCGTGACAGCCTCGATACGGCCATCCTCCTTGTAGGTCACATCGTAGAAGGACGGCACATAGACGCCGGGGAGCTTTGCCAGCTCCAACAGCAGCTGTTCTTTATCCCAGCCCTGCTTTTTGCCCTGCTCAACGGTTGCACAGATGTCCTGCAGCATCTGCTCGCCCTCGCCAAGCTGCATCACATCAAAGAAGTCTGCCATTGGCTCTGCGTTGCATACACAGGGGCCGCCCGCGATGATGAGCGGCCACCGCTCGTCACGGTCGGCGGCTCGCAGCGGGATGCCGGACAGGCGCAGCATTGCCAGAACATTCGTGTAGCACAGCTCATATTCAAGAGAGAAGCCGACAATGTCAAAATCCGTCAGTGGGTCCTTGCTTTCAAGGCAGTACAGCGGGATGTCCAGCCGCTCCATCTGGGCCTTCATGTCCGTCCATGGCATAAAGGCGCGCTCACACCACCAGTTTTCGTGGCGGTTCAGAATATCGTACAGGATCTTCTCGCCCAGAAAGGACATGCCGATCTCATAGGTATCCGGGAAGCAGAACGCCATGCGCACATCCACCTTGGATTTATCCTTGTAGATGCAGCCCGGCTCGCCGCCCGTGTAACGGCCCGGCTTTTGTACCAGACTCAGGGCCTCTTTAAATTTCGGGGAAAATTCCGCCATTTTGGTGAACCATCCTTACCGTGTTATTTTCGCCGCCCCGTCGGGGCCGCTGTTATTGTAAAGGCATATATTTGATTGTATCTTATTTTCGCAGAAAATGCAACAGACACGCCGCAACATGCCACCCATCCAGCCCGGGCAGGGGCAACAGGCTGCTGCCGCCCACCAGCAGATTGCAGCAGGCAAACCAGTACCCGCCGCAGCTGTACCCTGCCCACCGCATAAAGGCAAGCGCCGCCGCGCAGGCCAAAAGGTTGGCCAGCGGCCCGGCGGCGGCCAGCAGCAGCTCCTGCGCAGGCGTCATAAGCAGCCCGCGCAGCCGCAGGCAGATGCCGAGCGGCGAGATCTCCAGTTCCGGCCAGTGATGCCACAAAAGCCGGTACATCAGCGCATGGCCGCTCTCATGCAGGAGCGCACAGCCCAGCCCGACCCGCAGGATGCCGCTGCCGTCCAGCGCCAGCAGCACCGTCAGACCGAGCAGCACCGTCAACGGCCTGCGCCAGCGCAGCCCGCCGGGCCTACGAGGCATGCTGCAGCGCTGCCGCCGGGTCATACCGCAGCCCCCTGTGCAGAATTTCAAAATGCAGGTGGGGGCCCGTGGCGTTGCCCGTCTGGCCCACCGTACCCAGCGTCTGCCCGGCGCTGACTGCCTCCCCCGCCCGCACGAACAGATACTGCAGGTGGGCATAGAGCGTTTCATCGCCATCGGCATGAAGCACCCGCAGATAGTTGCCGTAGCTTTTATGGCGCCCTGCCATCCGCACAACGCCGTCCGCCGCCGCCAGCACCGCCGTCCCCTCAGCTGCCGCAAGGTCGTTACCGATGTGGAAATCCTCCTCCAGCCCGCCCATCGGGTCGGTACGCCAGCCGTAGCCGGAGGTCCTGCGGTCATGCTGCCCGGGCAGCGGAAAGTAAAGGGCAAACGCCGGCTCATAGCTTTCCTCGCTGGCATAGGCCGGCGGGGAGGGTTGGCTGTGGCGCGTGCGGGCCGTCTCCGGCGTGGCGGTCACATCCTCCCACATGCTGCGGGCGGCATCCGCCAGTTCCTGCGCCGTCTGCTCGGTAAATCGGAGCAGGCCGCGCTCCTCCCCCAGCAAAAGCGACTGCTCCGGCTGCAGAGCAGCGGCAAACGCACGGCGAAGCTCAGGGTAGACCGGCCACCCCAGCGCCCTTGCCGCCAGCACAAAGCCGATGGCTGCAAGGCAAAGCAGCACCTGCGCCCAAAGAACGAGATCCTCCTCGCTCTTTGGGCGGCAGGGCCGCGGCTTTTCCTCCGGCTGCGGCGGCGGGGCTGCATTTTCCCACATGGCATACACCTCCCCTTTTTCAACCGTATGCGGGAGGGGCAAAAAATATCCGCCCCATCTGCGGGGCGGATAGCCGGGTTATTGGCAGCGCGCGCAGCTTACCGCCGCTTACGCGCCGAGGGTCTTGTGCAGCATATCGAAGTGTGCCTCCAGCAGCTTGGCGGGCTTGGCAAAAAGCCCCAGCCCGTTCACATCCAGCGTACATTCCACACTGGTGGAGTCACCGCCGCCCAGCAGCAGCGCCGTAAAGCTGCCGCTGATCTTGCCTCGCTGGAAGCTGCAGCTCAGGCAGCGGGGCTTCTCCTTGCGGGTAAAGGTGATCTGGGTCTCGCTGCCATCGGTATGCTTTTCCGTTGCCGTCATACCGTCGCTGCTTTCCTCATAGGCGCTGACATCTTTGCACCAGTTGTTGAGGGTAGGCTTGGTCAGGTAGAGCCAGACCTTCATGGGGTCACAGGCAAAATTTTCGGTCACTACACAGCTTTTCATGTTTCGGGTTCTCCTTACTTTTTCCCGCGGCCGAACAGGCTTTGCAGCAGGCTTGCGCGCTTGGGGCGCAGGGCTGCACGCTGCCGGACAACAGGTTTTACCACAGCTTTGGCGGCTGCCGCCTGGGGCTTGGGGGCTGCTTTCGGCTCTGGTCTTGGCTTTTCCGGTGCCATCTCAAAGCCGTCCTTGAAATAGCCAAACATCGCCATCTGGCTGTCTACCGGGGGCTGCCCCTCGGCGGGGTGTACCTTGGTATAGGTGCCGTCCGGCTGCATTTCCCGGGCATTGACGGTATCGCGCAGCTGCAGGTCAAGGATGCCGCGCAGCTTCTTTGCGATGGCAGGGTCATCCACCCGGACACCCACCTCCACACGGCGCTCGGTGTTGCGGGTCAGGAAGTCGCCGGACGCAATGTAGATGCGCATTGCCTCACCGCTGCCGAAGCAGTAGATACGGGAATGCTCGAGATACCGGCCCACCAGACTGCGGATATGCACATTCTCGGTGCGGCCCGGCACCCCGGCCCGCACGCAGCAGATGCCGCGCACGATCATATCCACCCGCACGCCCGCACAGCTGGCCTCGCTGATCTTATCAATGATCTGCGGATCGTTGATAGAGTTGTTTTTCAGGATGATGGACGCAGGCTTGCCCTGTATAGCCAGTGCGATCTGGCGGTCCATCTCCTCAAGCAAAACGCTCTTGAAGCGCAGCGGCGCCACCAGCATCGTATCGGCCTCGCTCGTCAGGCGCTGCAGGGCCATGTTGTTGAATACGCTGCTGGCCTCCTCGCCGATCTCCTGCCGGGTGGTGATGAAGGACAGGTCGGTGTACAGCTCGCTTGTCTTTTCATTATAATTGCCGGTACCGATCTGCGTCAAGTACTTATACTGGCCGTTGACCCGGCTGGTGATTAGGGTCAGCTTGGAATGGACCTTGTAATCGTCAAAGCCGTAGAACACGGTGCAGCCCGCATCCTCCAGCTGCTTGGACCAGTCGATGTTGTTCTGCTCGTCAAAGCGGGCGCGCAGCTCGACCATGGCCACGACCTCCTTGCCGTTTTCGGCGGCGGCGATCAGGGCGTTGACAATCTGGGAATCGCTGGCCATGCGGTAGAGCGTCATTTTGATCGACACAACGTCGGGGTCAGCGCCCGCGCGCAGCAGCATCTTGATGAACGGACGGATGCTCTGGTACGGATAGGCCAGCAGCACATCATGCTTGCGGACCTCGGTATACAGGTCATAGCCCGCCGGGGCCTGCATCGGCCTGGCCACCGGGTAGAACAGGTCCGCATGGCCGCTGTCGCCCGAGATGCGCCCTGCCAGCTTGAACAGCGCACCTGCATCAAGGGGCGAGGTCTGGGTATAGCAGCGATCCGCCGGGACCACCAGCTTGTCCCGCAGGAATTTCACGACCTCCTGCGGGGCCTCGGGCCAGAACTGCAGCCGAACGGCAGCCAGCTTGCGGCGTTTTTTCAGCAGCTCGCTCATGACATCGCGGAAGTCCACATCGTGGTCCATCATGCCCTCGTCCACCGTGATGTCGGCGTTGCGGGTCACACGGAACAGACACTGCTTCTGCACGGTGCTGGCTGTAAAGATCGTAGCGGCGTAGTGGGCGATCAGCTCCTCCACAAAAGCGAAGCAGGCCGTCTCGCCGTCCTTGACGAAAAGCACCCGCTCAAACTGGCTGCTGACCGGCACGATACCGTAGCTGACCCCCTCGTTTTTGGAGTGCAGCTGGGCAATATAGTAGATGTCCTTGTTGTTCAGGAAGGGGAACGGATGGCGGGAGTCCACGATCTGCGGGCTGAGCAGGGGCAGCAGCTCACGCTGGAAGTAGGTTTTCCAGAAATGCTCCTGCTGCTTGCTGAGCTTGGTAAAGTCCACCTTGTGGTAGCCCTGTTCCGCAAGCGCCGACACAAGATGCTGGAAGTATTTGTCGCACTTGGCCTGCAGCTCCGCCACGCGCGGCGTGATGGCATTGATCTGCTCCGCCGCCGTCATGTGGGTGACATTGTCGGTCTTGTTGGTTTTCAGCAGCGTCTGGTCATACAGAGAACCGACACGAACCATGAAGAATTCATCCATATTGCTGCCGAAGATGGCGGCAAATTTGATGCGCTCCCCCAAGGGCACCGCTTTTTCTTTGGCAAGGGCGAGAACGCGGCTGTCAAAATCCAGCCAGCTGAGTTCGCGGTTGATGAAGATGCTCTCCGGCTTTTTTTCCAAATGGATCTCCTCCTATTTATTTTGCGGCGGCAAGTCCCGCCCAGCTTTCTGTCATGCGTAGAGATATGCCCCTGACCGCAGCTGCATCGGCCAGCGATGCAAAGGCACCGTGCTCTGTGCGGTATGCCACCAATGCTGCGGCCTTCCGCGGGCCAAGGCCCGGCAGCGCGGTCAATTCCTCTGCCGTGGCCGTGTTGATGTCGATAAGCTCCGGCTCCGGCGCAGGGTTTTGCGCTGCCGTGACCGGGGCATAGGCGGCGGCCGGGCGCTGCGGCTGCCACACGGGGGCGATCAGGAACAGCGCACCGGCCGCGATAAGCACCACCGCCAGCGCAGCCGCCAGAATCTGTTTCCGCGTCGTCTGCATTGCCTGTTCCCCGCCTTCCATTGATTTTTAATTATAGCACATTGCGCCAAAAAAAGCATCCGCTTTCGCGGGATTTTACACAAAGTATACGATTTTCTTGCTTTAGCGGCGGTATTTTCCCGGCAAGGGGTCTGCATCGACCATAACCACATCAGTGCCGATGCTGCGGATGCTCTCCCACGGGAGGATAAGGTCATCATCGCACCCCAGCAGGCCAAAGCAGTGCGCGCGCCCGCGCAGAATGACGGACTGCAGCCGTCCGCCGTTTTCGTCAAAGGCCAGATCGTCGATGCGGCCGAGGTTTTCACCGTTTTTAAGCCGGATGACATCCTTACCGCTCAATTCACGCAGCGTCATGGCAGCACCCCCTTCTCTGCCATCCTATGCAACAAAAAAGGAATTGTTTCCTTGCCGGATTGCGTGTATAATAGAATGGTAAGCAGGGCAAGACCCACGGAGGTTTGTATGTATAAAAATATCATTTTCGATTTCGGCGGCGTGGTCGTCGACTTCAACCCCAAGGATTTTTTGATGGATCATTTCATGAACCGCCGCGCCGAGGAGGAGACCTACGACCTCGTCTTCGGCAGTCAGGAATGGCAGATGCTTGACCGTGGCACAATCAGCCGCGAGGACGCAAACAAGATCATGCTGGAAAACGCCGCCCACGCGAACCGGGTGTTCGAGGTGCAGACCTGCATCGATGAATGGGCGACGATGCTGCGCACAAAAAAGACGACGGTGCAGATCATGCGCAAGCTGAAGGCTGACGGCTACCGGCTGTACTACCTGACAAACATCCCCACCGACATCATGGACGAGCTGCGTCAGCGGGAGTGGTTCTCACTGTTTGACGGCGGCGTTGCCTCCTGCGATGTCCATCTGCTCAAGCCTGAGCCGGAGATCTTCACCACGCTGATGCAGACCTGCAACCTTGCGTATGACGAGACGATCTTTGTTGATGACACAAAGGCCAATGCCCAGGCCGCGTACAACCTGGGCATCACGGGCATCCTGTACAAAAACCCGAAATCCTTTACCCGTGCGCTGGGTGCGTGCGGGATCGAGGTGGACTGATTTTCTGCTCTCCTGCTTTGCAGCCAAGCGGCATCCCGGCGGATGCCGCTTTTTTTATTGGCTGCATATCTGCGCCTTGATGCGGCTGAGCGCGGCCTTTTCCAGACGGCTGACCTGTGCCTGACTGATGCCGATTTCCCGGGCCACCTGGGTCTGGGTCTTGCCGCCCAGATAGCGCAGTGAAATGATACGGCGTTCCCGCGAAGAGAGTGCCCGCACCGTATCACGGAACATCATATCGCTGATCCAGCTTTCCTCGCCGGTTGCGTCCCGCAGCTGATCGACCACGGCAAAGCTGTCCTCTCCGTCCGAGTAGATCGGCTCATACAGGCTTGTGGGCGTCACGGCGGATTCCAGCGCCATCGCCACATTCTCGGGGCTTTGCCCCACCTGTGCCGCAATCTCGGAGATTTTCGGCTCACGGCCGTTTTTCTTTTGCAGCTCCTCCCGCGCACGCATTGAGTGGCAGGCCAGATCGCGGATGGAGCGGCTGACCCGCACGGCGTTGTTGTCCCGCAGATAGCGCTTGATCTCGCCCACGATCATCGGCACGCCGTAGGTGGAAAACCGCACATTCTGCGCCGGATCAAAGTTGTCGATGGCCTTGATAAGCCCGATGCAGCCAACCTGAAACAGATCGTCCATGTTCTCGCCGCGCCCGGCAAACTTCTGCACCACGCTCAGCACCAGACGCAGGTTGCCCTGCACCATCTCCTGCCGGGCCTGCCTGTCCCCTGCCCGCGCCGCCTTGATGAGCCGGCTTTTTTCCGTCTCGCTCAGCACCGGCAGGCGGGCTGTATCCACACCGCATATCTCGACTTTTCCTGCATACATCCTTTCGACCCCCAAATCAAGCATTTCCTTGCTGGGAGTATAGGCAGCTGTGCGCGTTGGCAAACCGGCAAATTTTGGGCAGCACCGCACACGCCCTGCCGGTCTGGCATAGCATACGGAAAAGGAGGGCTTGTTATGGTAGATTCCCTATGGTTTGTCCTGACGCTGGTGCTGCTGGCGGTCGTGTCTGTGGCGTTGGTGCTGGTGCTGATCCTTCGGCGGGAGGAAACCTGCCCCGCACGCGAGACACGCACGGAATATTTGCATCCCGACTACGGCCAGACAGCCGGGTTCCGGGTGGCCTCCGCCCCCAGCAGCGAGGTCATTCTGCCCTACCGCTGCTGGCTTATCGAGGAGCGGGTGTCGGAGATTGACTATGACATTGTGCCGGGCCGCCGCATGAGCCTGCGCACTGCAAAGCAGGGGCAGATGCTTTACCCCACCGGCTTCTTTGAATATGCCTTTGAGGATGTCCAGCAGTACGATATTGACGGCATCACCGTCACCCAGCGGCAGAACGCCGGGCGCATCTCCAGCGTCTCCTGGGTGCGGGACGGCTATGAGTATCTGCTCTACTCCCTGCAGCCCGAGATGAATATGATTGCCGGGCTGGCCGTGCCGTTTGTGACAAACACCCGGGCAGAGCCGGCGGCATAGCAAAGAGCGCTCCTTACTTGCGGGAGTTTTCTCTCGGTCGGAGAGGTCCTTCACCCCACCGTTTCCAACTCCCGGCGCAGGCGGCGGATAATGCGCTTTTCCAGACGGGAGATGTAGCTCTGCGAGATGCCCAGCGTGTCGGCCACCTCCTTCTGGGTATGCTCCTTTTCATGGTTCAGGCCGAAGCGCAGCTCCATAATGCGGCGCTCCCGTGGGGAAAGCCGGCCGACCGCCCCCCGCAGGGCGGCGCGCTCGGCGCTGCGCTCCAGCTCCTCCCCAACCTGCGGGTCATCGCTGGTCAGCACATCCATCAACAGCAGCTCATTGCCGTCCGTGTCGGTATTCAGCGGCTCGTCAATGCTGGCATCCTGCCTCCGGTTACAGCTTTTGCGCAGATACATCAGGATCTCATTCTCAATGCATCGGCTGGCATAGGTCGCCAGCTTGATGTTTTTGGTAGGCTCAAAGGTGTTGACCGCCTTTATCAGCCCGATCGTGCCGATCGAGATCATATCCTCGATGCCGGCGGTCGGCGTCTCAAACTTTTTGGCAATGTACACAACAAGCCGCAGATTATGTGTGATGAGCAGATCCCGCGCCGAAGTCTGCCCCCGGGCGAGCGCAGCCAGCGCCTCGCGCTCCTGCTCGGGCGGCAGGGGCGGCGGCAGGGTATCGGCCCCATTGATGTAATGCAGCTGCTGCGGTGCCGCCAGCCACAGCCACAGGCGGTACAGTTCTTTGCGCATGGTCTTGTTCCCCCTTACATGAAATCACTGCCGTAAAGCGCCTCATAGTCGGTGCTGCCGAAGCTGCGCGGCGCAAACACCACCGCGCTGCGCCCCAGCCCCAGCACACCCTTCCCGGTGATAAGGCTGATGCCCTGCACTGCAAAGCCGGGCAGCAGTCCCTTCTCTGCCGCCGTGCCGCAGGGCACCAGCCGCAGCCGGGTCCCGGGCGGCGGCTCGGCATGGTCCTGCCCTGCAAACCACTGCGCGAGGAAGGCATCCGCAGCGGCAGGCAGCCGTGCTCTTGCATCTGGGTAGCTGACGACCAGCACCGGCAGGCAGGTCAGCGGGTCCTGCAGATGACAGCCCGTGTCCAGTGCTGCCCGCAGACGGACAATCTGGCCGCACAGTTCAAACTCCAGCCCCGCCGTTTTTACAGGCGGCTCCCGCCGGGAAAGGAGCCGCAGTCCCAACTCAACAGCCGCACAGCACCCCCCGCACAGCCCCAACAGCAGCAGCGGCGAGATGTGCAGGTAGACCGTCAGGTTGGCTGCGTCCAGCCACCGCGCGCCGGTGTTCAGCATGACGAGCATCACCACCCCCGCCAGCGCAATGTTGAGTGCCGCATACCAGCAGGCCGCTGTCAGCAGACGGCGCAGGCTGCGCCGCCCAAAGGCCGCTGCCGTGATGCCCAGTGCCGTGGCGATCTTGTAGGCAGCCTGCACCGGGTAGGGCTGCGGCGGGGCAAACAGAACAAGGGCCGAGAGCGCCGCCACACCGCTGCCCGCCAGCATCCGCCCAAAGCCCGCCCGCTGGCCGCTGAGCGCCCCCGCTGCCAGCAGCAGAAAATAGGCCAGCAGAAAATTGGTCAGCAGCAGCACATCGAGATATACCACCGTTTTGATACGCCCACCTCCCCTTTTTGCCGCCATGCTACCACTATATGCGCTGGTGGAAGAGAAAATCCGCGGACGGTGGGATGTGCGAAAAGCTGACAAGATGAATGCCTTCCCCCATGGGGGAAGCCAAGCCAAACAAAAACGCCCCGCTGCAAAATACAGCGGGGCGCAGGAGCTTATGCTGTTTTACTTGGAGGCACAGCCGGAGCAGCTTGCACAGGAGGTGCAGGCGGGGTGCTCCTCTGCCCAGATACGCTCGGCAGAGGGCGTCCACTGGTCAGCGTAGGGGCGGCAGCGGCGGAATACATCATCGGTGGATTCCGGCTGCTGCATATCGGTGCTGTGCGCACCGCTGCGCTTGACCATCTCACCCAGCAGCTCGGGGTTTTCGAGCATCGGGCAGGGACGCAGGTGGTTGTTGTTGAAGGGCTGGCCCTTGTGGTATTCCTTGAACAGGGGCTGCTGCAGGCACTCGAGCAGGCTCTTGTCATGGATATTGGCGTTGGAGTAGTGGATAAAGACGCAGGGCTCCACATCACCGGCCGGGTTGATATGGGCATACTGGCGGCCGCCGGCAATGCAGCCGTCAATGTACTCGCCGTCATTCTGGAAGTCGATGCAGAAGATCGGCTTGCCGCCGGTGTAGCCGCGGATCTCACGGACGCGGTGGATCATGTACTCGCGCTGCTCGGCGTTGAGCATCAGATCAACATTCGCGCCGTCACCGATGGGCATGTAATGGAAGTACCAGTTGAAGCGAACACCATGGCTGATGAGCATATCCATGAACTCATCGCTGGTGACAGCCTTATAGTTAGCGCTGGTGTAGCAGATGGAGGTGCCGAACAGCAGACCGTTCTCCTTCATCAGGTCCATGGCGTGCATGACGCGGTCATAGACGCCGTCGCCGCGGCGGGCATCGGTGGCATCGCCGATGCCCTCGATGGAGATGAAGAAGGCCATGTTGCCCACTTCCTTGACGCGGTCGCAGAAGGCCTGGTCGATCAGGGTGCCGTTGGTGAACAGATGGAACACAGAACTCTGGTGCTTGGCAGCCAGCTTGAACAGATCCTCCTTGCGGCAGGTCGGCTCACCGCCGGTGCACATGTACCAGTGGATGCCCAGCGCCTCGCCCTCGGTGACGATGCGGTCCATATCCTCAAAGCTGAGGTTCAGGCGGTTGCCGTACTCGGCAGCCCAGCAGCCCTTGCAGTGCAGGTTGCAGGCAGAGGTCGGGTCAAACAGCAAAATCCACGGCATATTGCAGTCGTACTGCTTGCGCAGCTCCATGACATAGTTGTAACCGGCGAACATACCCTCATACACAAGGTTCAGGGCGTTCATCTTCAGGATATGGGGGTCGATCTCGTTGATTGCCCTGTAGGCGTACCCCATCCACTTGCTGTTGGGGTCGGACACAAAGGCGCGGACCTTATCCCAGTCGGCATCGGGGTAACGGTGGGCTAGCAGAGGCTGAGCCAGATTGACGAGCTTGACGGCCTGCTCGGCCATATTTTCAGGACCCTTGCCGCGCACTGCCTTGATGGCAGAGTCAAGGGCGGCGCTGAACGCTGCGCGCTGGGCGGCATGGACTACTTTATTCATCGGCATAGTTGATTGCACTCCTTTTCTCTCCGTTAGAGTATGCCCTATTGTAGGCTTTTTTTCGCCGCAGTGTACATAGACAAAAGCCGGCGAATGTTCAATTAGAAAGCCCTGTTCCCGGCCGCGGCGGGCAAAACCAAACACTCGGGATAATTTGTCATACAAATCACAGCGCAGGTCCTGCGGGGAATTTCACGAATCATTTGCACTTGACGCAGAAAATGTGTTATAATGCAGGTACGCTGTTTACCACCCCATTTGCAGGAGGATCACTATGCCTCGTTCCAATCAAACCAAACATCTGCTGGCCGAAAGCCTGCAGGAGCTGATGGTCACGACCCCGCTTGAAAAAATCTCAGTCAACGACATCGTGGACCATGCGGGCGTAGGCCGCAACACCTTCTACTACCATTTTGAGGACAAGTACGACCTCGTCAACTGGTATTTCCAGAGCGGCATCACACAGTTTCTTGTGGAACGCGGCGCCTACACCAGCTGGGATTCCCTGCTGGCAGCTATCAAGGATTATTTTTGGGAAAACAAGGTGTTCTACTGCAACGCTTTGGCCTACAACGGCCAGAACAGCCTGCAGCAGTACATGTTTGATTATCTGCGCTCTATTTTTGAGCAAAACGCCCGGGAGCTGAACCCTGACATCAGCGCCAGCGAGACACGCGCCATCGGCCAGTTTTTTTCCGGCGCGCTGATGGGGATACTGATCCCGTGGGTGCTTGGCGGCATGCGCACCAACGGCCTTGTCATCTCCGACCTGACGATCCCGGTGTTCAACCACGACATCCTGCAAAAGCTGCTGCGCGGCGACACCTGAAAAGCAAAACGATCCTGTACACGATGATACCATCGGTACAGGGTCGTTTTTTGTCATTATGTGCGGTTTCAGCCCAGCTGCAGGGGGAAGGAGCAGCCCTGCGGCAGCGCATTGCCGAAAACCATGTGCTCCGAGATACGCTGATTCAGGTAACTCACATCGCCGTCCCAGTCGAGCAGCAGAACCGGCTTACCGGTCTCCATGCGGCCCTCCACAATGCTGCGGCGCAGTTTATGAGAGGCCTCGTCCGAGATGCCGCTTTTGCGGGCGCAGACGCAGAACAGCGTCTCCTGCGCGATGCTCTCAAGCCAGTCGTCCTGCATGACCTCGTCCACGGTGTCATCATCGACCAGAATGGTCAGGGCGTAGAACATATGCTGCGCCTTCATGCGGCGGGCGGCGCGGCAGGCCTCGGGGGTTAGCTCCGGCGTGTTCAACAGCGGCATCACCACCAGATTGCGGCAGGCCGCCAGCGCAGCAACGCAGTCCTCGGTCAGGGCGGCGGGGTCTGCCAGCAGACCGAAGGCCGACTGAGGGTTGGCCTTTGCCAGTGGCACGATCTGCGCCGGGTCGGCAGAAAGGGCGTCCAGCAGCCAGACATAGCTGCCGTGCTTTGCCGCCTCGGGAATCATCTCCGCGAGGCGTTCGTCCCCGCAGCGGGCAGCCATGACCCAAGAAACGGGCTGGCCGTCCGCATCGGCCTTCTTTTTCAGCTCGCTTGCACCGTAGATCAGGCCGCCGAAGCCCATGTTGACGCCAACCGTGCAGATGCGATCCTCATCCACGGTATCCAGCAGGCGGTGGATCAGGCTGTAATAGCAGCTGTCGGTACGCTGCAGCGCCTTTTGTGCATAGGTAAAAAACACTTTTTGCTGCGGTTTTTTTGCCAGTGTGGCACACATGTCCACATAGTTGCGCAGCTGCCGGAAGCCCCCGCGGCGGATGTCCCCTACCGCGCGGTGCGCCAGCGTCATCGTAAAGCTGCGTGTACTGTTATAGTCCATCGGCAAAGCATTCACTCGCTTTCATTTCATTTTAAGGGCAGACACTCATACATTCTATGAATAGCATAGCAGATGCAGCCAAGGATTGCTATAGACAAAAAGGGCGGATTGTTTTGAATTTTTACTTTAATTCCACAACGGTCACGCCGCTCTCGCCCTCGCCGTAGCGGCCCAGCCGGAAGCTTTTGACCGCCTTGTGGGTGCGCAGGTGCTTCTGGATGGCGGTGCGCAGGGCGCCGGTGCCGTTGCCGTGGATGATATACAGGGTGGACTGCCCGCGCAGCATGCCGCTGTCGAGGAACTTGTCCACCTCGTTGAGGGCCTCGTCCACCGTGTAGCCCAGCAGGTTCAGCTCCATGCTGGTCTTGCGGGACTTATCCAGCTGCACGCGGGTGGAACGCCGCGGCTCGGCCGGCTTGCGCTTTTCCATCTTGTCTGGGGCGCGCAGGTTGGACAGCGGGACCTTTGTTTTCATGATACCGGCGCGGACCTCCACCATGCCGTTGCGGTCGGGGCGCGCCGTGACGGTGGCCGTCTGGCCCAGATCGGCAATGATGACCTCCTGACCGATCTGCACCTCCTTGAGCGGGACGAACTCTTTGACAGGCTTCGGCTTTGCATCGGTCTGCTTGAGCAGGCTCTCGGTGTCCTTGCGGGCAATTTCCCGGGCGCGCACAGCACGCTGGGCCGCGCTGGTCTTTTCGTCCTTCTGGATGCGGCGCAGCTCATCGGTCAGGCTGTAGGCCTCGTTCTGCACCTGCTGCATCAGGTCATGGGCCTGACGGCGGGCGTTCTCCAGCTCCTCCTCACCCTTTTTGATGAGGTCATCCCGCTTTTTCTCGGCGCTTTCAAGGGCATGCTCTGCATCATACTTGGCCTGCTCGGCCTCGGCCTGCGCCTCCTTCAGCTGGACCTTCAGATCGTCCAGCTGGGACAGCACGCTGTCCAGCCGCTTGTCATCGTTCGACATGTGATTGCGCGCGGCATCAATGATCTCCTGCGGGATACCCAGCTTTGCGCTGATCAGGAAGGCGTTTGACTTGCCCGGCACGCCGACGCTCAATTTATAGGTGGGCATCAGCGTTTCGACATTGAATTCACAGCTGGCATTGACAACACCGGGCGTTTCCAGCGCATAGACCTTCAACTCGGCGTAGTGGGTCGTCGCCATGAGTAGACTGCCCTGACGGCGCAGCCGTTCCAGAATGCTGACTGCCAGCGCCGCACCCTCGGCAGGGTCGGTGCCCGCGCCCAGCTCGTCCAGCAGGGTCAGGGTCGCCGGGCCGGCCAACGCCAGAATGCCGCTGATTCGCTTCATATGGCCGGAGAAGGTGGACAGGCTCTGTTCGATGCTCTGCTCATCGCCGATGTCAACGAGATATTCGTCAAAATGGCAGACAACGCTGCTCTCATGCGCCGGGATCAGGAACCCGTACTGCGCCATCGCGTTGAGCAGGCCGGCTGTTTTCAGCGATACGGTCTTGCCGCCGGTGTTAGGGCCGGTGATGACGAGGGTGTCATAGTCGCTGCCCAGCTCAATGTCCACCGGCACGACCTTTTTCTTGTCGATGAGGGGGTGGCGGGCCTTATTCAGCTTGAAATATACCTTGTCGCTGACGGCGGGCATAAAGGCGTTCTGCTCCACGGCCAGCCGTGCCTTGGCCAGCAGCAGGTCGATCTTGAGCATCGCGTCATAGCTGTAGGTAAACTGCGGCTCCAGTGAGCCGACCTGATTCGAAAAGGAGGTCAGAATACGGGTGATTTCCTCCTGCTCCTGCGCGCGCAGCTGCATAATGCGGGCGTTGGCCTCGACTACGGCGGTAGGCTCCACAAAGACGGTCGCGCCTGTGGAGGATACATCGTGGATGACGCCGCCGACCTCACCGCGGTACTCGGCGCGGACCGGCACAACATAGCGGCCGTTGCGCAGCGAGACAACCGCGTCCTGCAGAAATTTATTGGTGGTGGAGTTGCGAATGATATTATCCAGCTTGGTGCGGATGGAATCCTCGGTCTGGCGGATTTTGCGGCGCAGATCGTGGAGCGTTACACTGGCGGTGTCGGCCATCTCCTCCGGCGAGAGGATGCTCTCGCTGATTTGTTTTTCCAGCACCGGCTGCGGGGCCAGCGAGAAAAACAGATCGTCCGTGGGCAGCATCTCATGCTCACTCAGGCCGTACCACTGGGACAGGCCCGAAAAATTGCGCAGCGTTGCGGCGATCTCCAAAAGCTCCCCCATCGAGAGGATGCCTCCCTTGCGGGCGTGGGCAACAATGCGGCGCACCTCGTGCACGCTGCCAAAGCGGGGACTGCCGTTTTTGATAAGCAGTGCATTGATGGCATTGGTCTGGGCCAAATCGTAGCGCTCATCCTCCACGGTGGGGGCCGGCTCCAGCGCCTGCATCATCTCCTTCGTCTCCTGACAGGCGCAGAGCTGCACGGCCCGGGCAAGGACCTTGTCCAGTTCCAGTGTTGTTTTATAGGCGGTATCCATACAGGGTTTTGGTCTCCTTATTCAAGTACAGTTTTGAGAAAGTCCAGGCTTTTCAGCCCATGCTCAAGGTGGGCGAGCGTATACTGCTCACTCGTGCGGGAAAGCTCTTTCAGACTCTCCGGTGAGATCTTGAAGCCGAACAGCTTTTTATCCTCCGCAAGGCAGATATGGCGCAGGGCATAGAGCGCACCGTTATCCAGATTGGTGATATGCCGCGCTTTTTCGGCACAGTCCGCGCAGAGCAGGCGGCCCTCCACAGGGTCGAGATAGAAGTCCCCGCCCTCGTACCTGCCGCAGCCGGCGCAGGCCAGCACATCGGGCATATAGCCCGCAAGGGTCAATGCGCGCAATTCATAGATGGCCTTCAGCTGGCGGCAGGGGTAGCTGCGCTCACTGAGCATGTACAGGCAGTTCAGCAGCAGCCGCAGCTGGGCGTCCGCCTCCGGCGGGGCGGGGGCCAGCTCCATGGCGATCTCCGCCATATAGCTGGCCAGCGCCATCCCCTCGATGGTGGCGGAGATGCCGTGGAACACCTTTTTGACCTGCGCGTTGTCCACAAAATAGTGGCTGCGGCCGCTGGAGAGGGTAAATTCCGAATAGCAGAAGAGCCCTGTTGCGCTGAACAGGGCGCTCTTCATCCGCAGGCTGCCGCGGGCCGATGCCGACACGACCCCCAGCTCAGGCGTCAGGATCGTGATGATCCTGTCTGCCTCCCCCACCTTGACCTGACGCAGCACAAGTCCTGTCGTTGCCGTCTGCATACATGCCCTCCTGTGCTGCGTTTTGCTGCAATTTGTACGCTAAATAGTCATAAATGCTGCCCGACTGCGTAAAGCGCCGCCAATCCCCCGCCGGGTCTGTCATACGGTCACCCCCCTGTTAAGTTTAGTGTAACAGGGGGGTGGCGGGGATGTTGGCGGAATACGGTGCCGGAAGAAATATCGGGATGCCCCCAACGGCGGCCAGAGGACTGGCCGCCCTACAGGGTCTGCCTCCGGTGCAGGGCGGTCAGTTCTCTGACCGCCGCAGGAGCTGCGGCATTCTGTTACGGCTTTGCAAAGCCCAGCGAGTTCAGCTGCAGCTCGTTGTCGCGCCAGTCCTCACGGACCTTGACCCAGCACTGCAGGTTGACCTTGACGCCGAGCAGCTCCTCAATATCCATCCGGGCGGCGGAGGCAATTTTTTTGAGCATCTGACCGCCCTTGCCGATGATCATGCCCTTGTGGCTCTTGCGCTCGCAGTAGATGTCCACATCAATGTCGATGAGATCCTTATCAGGGCGCTCCTTAAAGCGCTCGACCACAACGGCAATGCCGTGGGGCACCTCCTCCCGCAGGAAGAGCAGCGCTTTCTCGCGCACCAGCTCTGCCACCAGCTCCTTTTCCGGCATATCGGTGAAGGCATCATCATCAAAGTAGTGCGGGCCTTCGTTGCCGTAGGGCTTGAGCATGGCAAACAGATCCTCACAGCCTGTGCCGTCCTTAGCTGAGATCGTGACGATGTGGTCAAAGCAGCCAAATTCCTCCAGCTGCTTTCTGCGGGCCTCCAGCGCAGCAAAGCTGTCGAGCAGGTCCACCTTATTGATAACGGCGATGGCGGGACCGCCCTTCTGCAGCGCCTTGACCATCGTCAGCTCCGCATCGGTAAACTCCCCCGCCGGCTCAAACAGCATCATCGTCACATCGACATCCTTGAGGCTGGCGGCGGCGGTCTGGGTCATACGGGCGTCCAGCTTGTTGCGGGCCGCATGGATGCCGGGGGTATCCATCAGCACATACTGCACCGGCCCCTTGGTAATAACGCCGGTGATGCGGCTGCGGGTCGTCTGGGGCTTTTTGGTCACGATTGCGACCTTTTCGCCCACAAGGTAGTTGGTCAGGCTGGATTTGCCCACATTGGGGCGGCCGACCAGCGCCACAAATACGCTGGAGGGCATTTCAGGAATCGGTTTTGCCATTCGGTTGTTTGCCTTTCTCTGTTGAATTGGAAGAACGGAAAATAAATTTGTAAAATAGAATCAGCGTGAGCAGAAGCCACAGCGGGCGTGTCGGCCGCGCGATAAAGGCCGCCCACAGAATGTCCAGCCGCGGCCAGAACAGGCATACCGCCACAATGACCGTGCCGATGGCCATGACAAGCACCGCGCCTGCCGCCATATCCTTGGCCGCGCCTGCGGTCCACCAGTGGGTGGTATCGGGCTTGTCCACCGCGCGCTCGATTGCGGAGTTGACAAGCTCCAGCGCCAGCACCGCCGCCACGCAGAGCGCGATCAGGGCTGTTTCCACCGCAGGCAGCTGCGCCCAGTAGGCCGCCACAAAGGCGTAGAGCGCCGCACACAGATGAAAGCGGAAATTGCGCTCCTCCCGTATGGCGGCGCGTATGCCATTGTAGGCATAGACAAAGCCCCGGGCAAAACGCGCCAGCTTCTCAAATTTCATCGCTCGTATACGAAACCGTGCGGGGCAGGCCCAGCTGGATCAGGACGGCTTCCTCTTTTTCGCGCATGCGCACAGCCTCCAGACCGCCGGCCTCATGGTCGTAGCCCAGCAGGTGCAGCATGGAATGTACAGTCAGGTACGCGACCTCGCGCTGCAGGGAATGGCCGTACAGCTCGGCCTGCTCCATCGCGCGCTCCATCGAGATGACGATGTCTCCCAGCAGCTTGCAGCCGTTGTCCTCGTCAATATCATACTCGCCGTTTTCCCCCAGAGGGAAGCTGAGCACATCGGTGGCGGAGTCCTTACCGCGATACTCCCGATTCAGCTCATGGATGCGGCTGTTATCCACAAAAGTCACGCTGATCTCGGCCGGGCCGTCAAAATGCTCGAAATCCAGCACCGCATTACAGCTGCGGCGGATCAGGATGCGCAGGCCGGAAGGGACCTTTACCACATTCTGGTCGTTCGTGATCAATACCTTATTGGACATGGAAATCGACCTCCGTTTTTTATTTATGGTTTGCTTCGCCGCGGGTCTTCTCCTCGGCGGCTTTTTCATAGGCTTTTACGATCTGCTGCACCAGCCGGTGGCGCACCACATCCTTTTCGGTCAGACGCACCTGCGCGATGCCCTCGACATCCTGCAGGACATGCAGTGCATCGATCAAACCGCTGCGGACCTTGTCGGGCAGGTCGATCTGGGTCACATCACCGGTGACAACGACCTTGCTGCCGACACCCATGCGGGTCAGGAACATCTTCATCTGCTCGGGCGTTGTGTTCTGCGCCTCGTCCAGAATGATGAAGGCATCGTCCAGCGTGCGCCCGCGCATATAGGCCAGCGGCGCGACCTCAATGACCTGCTTTTCAAACAGCTTTTGAAATGTTTCTGCACCCAGCAGGTCGAACAGACCGTCATAGAGCGGACGCAGATAGGGGTCCACCTTATTTTGCAGGTCGCCGGGCAGGAAGCCCAGCTTCTCCCCGGCTTCTACCGCCGGGCGGGTCAGGATGATACGGCTGACATCCTTGGACTTGAACGCCTTGACCGCCATGGCCACGGCCAGATAGGTCTTGCCGGTGCCGGCAGGCCCAACGCCGAAGGTGATGGCATTTTTGCGGATGGCGGCCAGATATTCCTTCTGCCCCAGCGTTTTGGGGTGAATGGGGCGTCCCTTGGCTGTGACGGCAACGAAATCATCCGTCAGCTCCCGCAGGCGCTTTTCCTCCCCGCCGTGGGCCAGACTGATGCAGTACCGCACAGTCTGCTCCTCAAGCGGGGTGTGGTTTTCCATCAGGGTCACCATGCCGTCCACAGCGCGGGCAGCGGCGTCCACATCACGCTGCTCCCCCGTAAAGCGCAGCACTGAGCCGCGGCAGACCGCCGTGACGCGGAACTCCTTTTCCAGCAGATGGATGTTCTGGTCCCCGCTGCCGAAGATGGCCGCTGCCAGCTCAATGCTGTCCAGCTCAAGAGATCGTTCTGCCAAATTTATATCCTCCCGATCATCAGGCATTGCCGCATCCCTCTATGCGCCGACGCGGTAATGCCACAGCTATACATTTAGATTATATCACAGTTTTCTGCAAAAGAAACTGTGAATATTGCACAAAATTTTACCGGCGATTTCGTCACACTACGCAAAAAATGTCAAATCATTGCCGCGCGGCAATGTCCGCCGTAAAAATGTAGGTCACACAGGCCTGCACCGTCTGATTTTGCGCGGAAATTTCGCGCTGCTCCGCCTCTATCTCAGCATCGGGAAATTCCTGCAGAAGCTGCGCCCGGCAATCGCGCAGCGCCAGTGCAGCGGCGGTTCCCTCCGGGTAGGTCAGCGTCTGCACAGCCCGCTCCCGGCTTGTCACACGGCAAAGGCAGCCGGGCAGTGCCAGGCGTCCCAGACGCAGGGGCTGCCATTCTGTCTGCATCTCTGCGCTGCGCAGCGGCGTGCCGGTTTCCTCCGTGCGGGTATAGCCGGGCAGATACAGCGTTGTCCGCTCTGTGCTGCGGCCCGTATAGGCACAAGTCCTGACCGTCAGCGGCCGACCGGCCGTGTACTGCCGCCGCACCCGCGCCACAATGCGCCCCTGCGCGCCTTGGATCACCGCATTTCCCTTGCGGTCCGGCTTTTCTGCGGCGGCCAGCGGTTGGCCCGCCGTCACGGTCTGCCCCGGCTCCACCGCAGCAAAGCCGCTCTCGATCTCTACCGCCAAAATCACGCCATCCGCCCTCGCATACAGCCCCGCCGTGGGCGGTGGTTCCCGGACAGTGCGGGTCTGGGCGGGGGTGCTTTCGATAGAAAGGCAGCCGCCGATAAAATTCAGGCTGATCCAGCCGAAGGTCTCACTGCGGCGCAAAGCCTTCGCCTGTGCCGCCTGCAGCAGCGGCTTTGTCAGGCGGGCTCCCTCATGAATAGCGCAATCGGCGAGCAGCTGACGCATCATGGGCTGCAGGTCGGCATCCATCGCGCCGAAGTCCACGCACCAGACAAACCCGCCCAGAAATTTCAGCAGCACCAAAAACAAAATCATGCCCGCCGCCAGCCCGGGGCGGGTCTGCAGCAGGGCCTCGGCGCGGCGGCCGGGCCCGCGGCGCGCTGTCACTGTGATGATCCAGCCGCCGTCCGCCGCGATTTTTTCCAGCTTGCGGCGGTCTATGCCATCGCCGGCTGCACTGCAGCCGTCCTTCTGCCAGCGGACGCGGCGCAGGCGCACCCCCGCCGCAGACGCATGGTTGAGGAACCGGTGGATCTCTGGTCCCTGCACCGAAAAGCGGAAGGTATCCGCAGCCCAAAGCCTGAGTTTCACGGCTGCGTCACCTCCCACTTGCTGCGCAGCTCGACCCGCGCAAACCGCCCGGCCAGAATCAATCTTTTGCCTGCAAAGGATTCTATCCGCAGTTCCTCACCATACAATGTTACCAGAGTGTCCCCCATATCAAGGCAGATGCGCTGCGGGGTGAAATCCAGCACCCGGCGGCAGCCGTCTGTCAGCAGGCTGCCGCCCCGCAGCTCCATCTCCGGCAGGCGGTAAAAGCCCTGCGGCGGCGGGGCCAGCATACGGCGCAGGTCGGGGCGCTCACGCAGCTTGCGGGGATGCGGCTTTTTTGGTTTCATGGCTGTTCCCTCCCCGCGCAAAACTGTTACCCAAATATACGCAGTGAGGTGCGCAATATGAACAACTGCAAAAACCGACAGCGCGCGGCGGCAGCGGCGGCGGGGGTGCTGGGCGTACTGCTGCTGGCCGCACCGGAGGCTGCGGCGGAGGGCTTTGCCTCTGGCACAGCACTCTGCCTTGCGAGCGTGCTGCCCGCACTGTTCCCCTTTTTTGTGGTGTGCGAGCTGCTGACGGCTGCCCCGCCGCCTGCCCGGCTGCTGCACCCCCTGCAGCAGCTGCTGGGGCTGGAAGCACCCGAGGCCGCGCAGGCCGTCGCACTGTCATGGCTGGGCGGGTATGCGGTATCGGCGCAGCTGGCCGGTCGGCTATACGGCGCGCATCGCATCAGCCGCCGGGACGCCCGGAGGCTGCTTCTGCTGGGCTGCTGCTCCGGGCCAGGCTTTGTCATAGGCTGCGTGGGCGGGCTGCTGCTGGGCCGCCTGCAGCTGGGGGTATTATTGTACGCCGCACAGCTTGCGGCAAACCTTGCGGCTATGGCCTGTCTGGATCTTTTTTCTGCCTCTGGCCGTCCAAGCCGCGCTTTTTCCGCCGTCCGCCCGGCACCGCCCGCCCCGCCGCAGACGGCCGGGCTGCCCCGCGCCATCTCCTCGGCCGTCAGTGCAAGCCTGTCTGTCTGCGGGTGCGTGGTGTTTTTCCGCATCGTGGGCGCGGTCATCCGGGCGTTTTTACCGGTGCCGCCCCTGCTGCTCAGTGCTGCGCTGGAGATCAGCGCCGGCTGCGCGGACGCTGCCGCGCGGGGCGGGCAGGCGGCGCTCTACGGCTGCTGCGCCGTTTTGAGTCTGCTCGGCCTTTCGGTCTGGTCCCAGATACAGCTTTTTTCCGGGGAAGCGTTCTGCCCGCGTGCCTTGCTGCTCAGCCGGGTACTGCACTTTTTCTTTTTGCAGGGGTTGATCCGGCTCTGCGTGCGCTTTTTGCCGGGCAGTCTGGCTGTCTGCAGCAGCCTTTCGGCAAGGGTCGTGCCAATTTCCCGGCTGCCGCCCGATGCGGCGCTGCTGGGATTTGCCTTTCTGTGTGCAGCACTTTACAAGGTTCGACAAAACCTTTATAATAAATAACAGTATATTTTTGTTTTTAGGGGTGAGGCTAATGTTTAAAAAGAGCTACTACGGCGCGCACATTGCCCCTGCCTGTGCCTATTGCCTGCACGGTTCCCCCGCCGCCGACCCCAAAATGATCCTGTGTCGGCACAAGGGTGTTGTCTCCCCCTATTACTGCTGCCGCAAATTCAGCTATGATCCCCTGATGCGTGTACCCCGCCGTCAGGTTCTGCCCGAGCTGGACCCCAAGGACTTTACGCTGGACGATTGAGAAGGAGAAGCCATGGACCACCCAAAAACCGATTCCTTTAAAAAAAGCTGGCGCGAAAAGCGCTCGGTCACAATGGTATATATTCTGCTACGGACCTCGGTCGTGCTGGTGATGCTGGCGCAGATCTTCAACCGCAACTTCGAGAATGTGTTTCTCTGCGTGCTGACGCTTCTGCTCTTTATGATGCCGAGCCTGATGGAGCGCAAGCTGGATATTGCCCTGCCAAACACGCTGGAGATCATCATCCTGCTGTTCATCTACGCCGCCGAGATCATGGGAGAGATCGGTGCGTACTATGTAAACTACCCCTATTGGGATACGGTCCTGCACACGATGAACGGCTTTTTGTGTGCTGCCATCGGCTTTTCCCTGCTGGATATTCTGAACCGCCACAGCGAAGCGCGGTTTCATCTGTCCCCCTTGTATTTAGCCATCGTAGCGTTCTGTTTCTCGATGACAGTGGGCGTTATCTGGGAATTTTTTGAGTGTACGATGGATCAGCTGTTCTTCCTTGATATGCAGAAGGACACGGTTGTCAGCACGATCGGTTCCGTCATGCTGGACCCCACCGGCGGCAACACCCCCGTTGTACTGAAGGACATCACCGATATCATCCTTATTCAGGCCGACGGCACCCAGACCGCGCTGGGTCTGGGCGGATATCTCGACATTGGTCTGCTGGATACGATGGAGGACCTGTTCGTCAACTTTATCGGCGCACTGACCTTCTCGATCATCGGCTATTTCTATGTATGCAGCCGCGGCAAGAACAAATTTGCGAAGCGCTTTATCCCGGTAGCGAACAACAGCACCCCGCCCACCGAGCCAAAACCGACTGAAACAGAATAAAATAGTATGGCGGCCGTGCAGAGGAATCTGCACAGCCGCCGTATTGGTTTACAGACAACCGGGCCGCCCAGCCCGGCAAAGGCGCAAAAGCAAAACGCCGCAGAACGAAATCTATCGCTCTGCGGCGTTTTCTTGGAGCTGGTGGCCGGACTTGAACCGGCGACCTGCTGATTACGAATCAGCTGCTCTACCAACTGAGCCACACCAGCACGCAAGACAACAATAATATTATACAGAATTTTCAAGATAAGTCAATACCCTGCTGCAAAAATTATTGCTGTCCTGCCCCCAAATATAAAAGTGCTTACTCGGCATCCTCGCAGAAGGCCTTGAAGGTCAGATATGCCATGTAGACATCCGCCTTGGAGACGATCTCAAACGGGGAATGCATCGACAGAACCGGCACGCCGACATCAATGGTGTCGATGTCCTGATTGGCAACATACTTGGCCACCGTGCCGCCGCCGCCCAGATCCAGCTTACCCATCTCGCCGATCTGCCAGACAACACCGTTGTTGTCCATCAGGCGGGTCAGGTAGCTGACCAGCTCGGCAGAGGCATCGCTGGTGCCGGACTTGCCGCGGGAGCCGGTGTACTTATAGATTGCCACGCCGCTGCCTGCGTAGGTGCCGTTGTCAGGCTCAAACGCATCGGCAAAGGTCGGATCATAGGCGGCCGTCACATCGGCGGACAGGCACTTGGCAGCCTTGCAGGCGGTGATGTAGTCCGCGCCCTGTGCAGCGCAGAGCTGCTGCAGGAAGTGGAAGGTGTACATGCTGTTCAGGCCGGTGACACCATCGGAGCCGGTCTCCTCCTTATCGGTCAGGACGCAGACGGAGGTGTAGACGGGGTTTTGGATGCCGATCTCAGCCATCAGGGCCGGGTAGGCATCCACGCGGTCATCGTGGCCGTAGGCACCGATCATGGCGCGGTCCAGACCGATGTCGCGGGCCTTGTAGGCGGGCACGATCTCGATCTCGGCGCGGGTGAAGTCCCGCTCGGTGATGCCGTAAGTCTCGTTGAGCATACCCAGCACATTCAGCTTAACGCGCTGTTCGGCGTCCTTGTCCTCGATCGGCAGGGACGCGATGATGACATTCAGGTCCTCCGCGGTGATGCCCTCAGCCAGTGTCTTGGCGCTCTGCTTTGCGCCCAGATGCGGCAGCAGGTCGGAAATGCAGAAAACCGGGTCCTCGTCCTTCTCGCCGATGCAGACCTCCACGCGGGTGCCGTCGGCGCGGTAGATAACGCCGTGCAAAGCCAGCGGGATGGTCGGCCACTGGTACTTGCGCACGCCGCCGTAATAGTGGGTGCGCAGGTAGCCGATGCCGGACTTTTCAAACACAGGCACCGGGCGCAGATCCAGACGCGGAGAGTCGATGTGCGCAATGTTCAGGTGGAAGCCCTGCTCCAGACCTCTGGTGCCGATGGTCGCAGCCAGCACGCATTTTTCACGGTTGATGGTGTAGACCTTGGTGCCGGGGGCATAGTTCGTGCCGGGCACAAATTTCTGGTAGCCGGCAGCCAGCAGCAGCTTTTCACTGTAAGCGGTGGCCTCGCGCTCGGTCTTGGCATTGTTCAGGAAGGTCTTGTACCCCTCGCAGAAGTCCTGCGCAGCGGCGATGGCATCGGGAGCAGCATCCGCTACACTCTCGTTTTTATAGAGCAGTTTTTTGAGTTCCTCAGTGGTTTTCATCTTGAATTTCCTTTCTTACTTATATATCTCCATTATATATCTCCGAGTAGCGTTGATAGCTCTCGGTGATTTTCTTTACATATTGCCGCATCTGCGGGTATGGATACCGGTCCAGCGTGATGCCGTCTGACGAGTACTGCGCCTCGGAAAGCAGGGTGTCCACAGCACCCACACCGTTATGATAGGCTGCTGCCGCTGTAGCCAGATGATTGTCATACCGCTTCAGGCAATAGCTGACAAAATAAGTACCGAACCGGATATTTGTTTCCGGGTCGTAGAGGTCATCAAAAGTCAGGGCCTCTGTCGGGGCGATCTTGGTCTTGATCCAGTCAAAGGTGACCTCGGTAATCTGCATCAGCCCTCTGGCCCCGGCATCGGAATCGACCGCCGGGTCAAAGTTGCTCTCGGTGCGGATGAAGGCGTACAGGATCATCGGATCTATGCCGTATTTCCCGGCGTAATACTCAACATACGCCTCATAGCGCTGCGGGTATTCCCAGCGGTCTATCTTCTCCCGAAAGGCGGAAAACAGGATCGTACCCGCCAAGGCCAGCGCCAGCAGGACAGCCGTCACCGGCACCCATGCAGACCGTTTTTGTTTTTTGCTCTGTCTAGGCATGTTCCTCCTTCTCCAATCCATGCAAGATAGATTGCAGTTTCCGGCGCAGCTGCTCCGGTGTGCCGTCATTGACAAGCTCCGCTGTGGCTGCTGCGCGCAGCCGTTCGAGCGGCAGCTGCGCATCCAGACGGCGCCGGGCCATTTCCGGTGCGATGCCGTCCCGCGCGCAGATGCGCGCCACACTGGTGTCATAGGGTGCGGTGACGAGAATCAAAGCGTCGCAGCGTTGTTCAAACGGCGTGCCGACAATGACTGCACCGTCCACAAAGGCAATCTTCGCCCCTGCCCGCTCGGCGTCCGCCAGCGCAGCATCAATACGGCGCAGGATCTCCGGCTGGGTGATGGCGGTCAATGCGGCCGTCCCCTCCAGCGTCGCAAACGCGCGGTCCGCCAGCAGGCGGCGGCGAACTTCACCGTTTTCATCGGCTATATCCGTCCCGAACGCTGCTTGCAGCTGCGGGATACAGGCCGAACCGGGCAGCAGCACCTCCCGCGCGACCAGATCTGCATCAATACAAGGATACCCCTGCTCCCGCAAGAAATTTGTCGCACTGGATTTGCCGCAGCCGGACCGCCCCGTGATGCCTACCACCCTCATAGCGTGACCACCCGGAAAGCCGCCGCGCGGATCAGGCGGTTGTAGACCGCCATCGAAACGCCGTCCTGCTCGGGGCAGCGGGCGTAGACGACCTGTGCGCCGTGTTTATCCAAATCGCGCAGCGCCGTGAACAGATGGTGCGCCTGGGTCACGCCGTCATGGTTTTTTCCGTACTCAATAAACGGCACCGGCAGTTGTGCGCCCTCCCCGTCAAAGCAGAGTGCCCATACGCCGGGGGCGGCGTGCTGCTCCACATAGGCCTTGTAGCGTGCGAAGTCACCGCGCAGGATCGTCACCTGCGCCTTTGGGGCATAGTGCTTGTACTTCATGCCCGGAGAGCGCGCGACCTCACCCTCCCTGAGCTTTTCAAGGATGGCCGGGCTGACGAGGACCTCCTCGCCGAGGACGGCCTCCATCTGCTCCTTGGTGACATAGCCGGGGCGCAGCAGCATCGGATGCTCCCCTGTCACGGCCACAACGGTGGACTCCACGCCGACAGTGCATTCGCCGCCGTCCAGTATCAGCGGCAGGCGGCCGTCCATGTCGGCCAGTGTGTCGGGGGCGTTCGTGGGGCTGGGCTTGCCGGAAAGGTTGGCCGACGGGGCTGCAAAGGCCACGCCGCTCTCCCGTATGACCTGCTGCACGACCGGGTGGGACGGCATCCGCACGCCCACGGTATCCAGCCCTGCGCAGGTAACTGCACTGACCTCCTCACCGCGGGGCATGACCATCGTCAGCGGGCCGGGCCAGAACGCCGCCGCCAGCTTTTTGGCGCGCTCCGGCACCTCGGACACGATGCCCTGCAGCATCTCCATGCCGCAGATATGCACGATCAGGGGGTTATCCTGCGGGCGGCCCTTCGCCTCAAAAATTTTCTTGACCGCCTCGCCGTTGCGGGCATCGGCGGCAATGCCGTAGACTGTCTCGGTGGGCAGCGCCACCAGCTCGCCCTGCTGCAGCAGCTTGGCGGCCAGTGCCACGCTTTCCGGCGTGATGGGCAAAACCTGTGTTTTCATATTACTTTCCTTCTTCTGTGCTGCTCTGTTTTAGCTTTTCTTCCCGGTCGGCCAGAATCAGCGGCTCGACCACGCGGTCCAGATCGCCGTCCAGCACGCCCTGCAGGTTGCGCAGCGTCAAGCCGATGCGGTGGTCCGTCACCCGGTCCTGCGGGAAGTTGTAGGTGCGGATCTTTTCACTGCGGTCACCGCTGCCCACCTGACTTTGGCGCTGGGCGTTGTAGGCCTCATCGTAGGCGTCCTGCTTTTGCTGCAGCAGACGGCTGCGCAGCACCTTGAGCGCCTGTTCCTTATTTTCCCGCTGGCTGCGCTGGTCCTGACATTCCACGACCATACCGGTAGGCAGATGGGTCACCCGGATGGCGGATGAGGTCTTGTTGATGTGCTGTCCGCCCGCGCCGGAGGAGCGGAAGGTGTCGATGCGCAGATCCTTCGGGTCAATTTCCAGCTCGACCTCCTCGGCCTCCGGCATGACAGCCACCGTCACGGTCGAGGTGTGGATGCGGCCTTGGGTCTCGGTCTCCGGCACGCGCTGCACGCGGTGAACACCGCTCTCAAATTTCAGGCGGCTGTATACGCCGGGGCCTTCCACTGAGAATACAATCTCCTTCACGCCGCCGAGCTCTGTCTCGTTGGCGCTGATAGTGCTGCACTGCCAGCCGCGCCTGGCAGCGTACATCGTGTACATACGCCACAGGCTGTGGGCAAACAGGGCGGCCTCCTCGCCGCCTGCACCGGCACGGATCTCCAGAATAACGCTTTTTTCGTCATCTGCGTCCTTGGGGATCAGCAGCAGGCGCAGATTCTCCTCGCTCTGCGCCAGATTCCGGCCAATTTCGCAGAGCTCCTGCTGTACCATAGCAGCAAACGCCGGGTCCGACTCCGCGGCAAGCAGTTCCTTCGCGTCCTGCTCCTGCTGCTGCAGGTCGGTATAGCGGCGGTATTCTTCGATCAAGGGGGTAAGTTCTTTGTAGTCACGCATCATCTGCGCATACGCCTCGGCGTCGGCCGCCGCATCAGGCGTGGACATCTTGTGGGCCAGCTCCTCATAGCGGCGCTCGACCTCGTAAAGCTCGGTAAAGTTCTGCATAGGTTCTCCTTTGCACAGGGTCATTTTGTAGGGGCGGATTCCATATCCGCCCGAAATGGTTGCCAATATATTGTGCAAAGCCCGCTACTGTTCCCCCGCGCGCAGAACTTTTTTGATGTTGCGCTCGATCTTGGCACGCGGCAGCATGATCTCATGCCCGCAGCCCTGACATTTGATTTTAAAATCCATGCCTACGCGCAGCACATCGAAACGGTTCGCACCGCAGGGGTGCGGCTTCTTGGTCTGGATCACATCCCCGACCTGTATGTCCATACGGCACACCGCCTTTCTTTTCAGAATATCATGTCTATTATAGTACAGCCGGTATTGTTTTGCAAACATCCCGCATAAAAGTTTACTAAGCCACCACAAAATACACAAGAAATGAGGAACCGAAAATGTTGGAATATCGAGCCGAAGGTCTTTGCCGCAATGCGAACCATCTGAGCCGGGAGGAGCTGAGCCGCTGCATGGCGAACGGCGAAGTGCTGCAAAGCACCGCCCTTGCCTACGATACCGACCGCCGCCTGCGGTTTGAGCTGGGCGGCATGCGGGGCATCATGCCCTTTGCCGACTGTGTAGACGCCGCGCCCGGCGAGACGGTCAAGGACATTGCCGTGCTGACCCGGGTAGGCCGCCCGACCTGCTTTGTCATCATGGGAACCGAGTTTGACGAGAATGGAGAGGAATACTACTTACTCTCCCGCGCGGAGGCACAGCGCCGCTGTCGCGCGCAGTACCTTGACACGCTGGAGGCGGGCAGCGTCATTCCCTGCACCGTGACCCACATCGAAAACTTCGGGGCGTTCTGCGACATCGGCTGCGGCATTGCAGCGCTCCTGCCCATCGACTGCCTGTCGGTCAGCCGCATTGCCTCCCCCGCCGACAGAGTGCAGGTAGGCCAGCAGCTTTTGTGCGCCATTAAGAACCGCGATGCACAGGGGCGCATCGTCCTGACCCTGCGGGAGCTTTTGGGCACCTGGAGCGAGAACGCCGCCTGCTTTGCCGCCGGGGAGACCGTTGTCGGCATTGTGCGCAGCGTTGAGGATTACGGTGTTTTTATCGAGATAGCGCCGAACCTTGCCGGTCTGGCCGAGGCAGATTCCACCCTGCGCCCCGGGCAGGCCGTGAGCGTGTACATCAAGAACATTTTGCCGGATAAGATGAAGATCAAGCTTGTGGTCGTGAATAAAAACCTGAACCAGCCCCTGCGGTTTGAGCCGCACTATTTTGTGACGCGCGGGCGGCTTAAGCGGTGGACTTACTCGACCCCGCAGAGCCGCAAGCAGATTGAAACGGTCTTTTAGCTGTCCGATTTTTGTCACTTTGGCTTTTTCGCATCTTGCCACAGCCCGGCCGGGCGTGTATAATATTGGTAAACGAAAATTTCTTGAGGAAGTGATCCCGATGGCAGAAGCATTTACCGCCGGTGTGCGCCCCGGCGGCCTTACAGACGACACGCAGATCCGTATGTTGCTCTGCTACCTTGTCAAAGTGGCAGGCCCGGTAAAGCACGAAACCCTGCAGGGCGCGCTTTTGCAGGAGCAGCTTGTCAACTATTTTGAATTTGCCGATGCGCTTGCCGAGGTGGAAAAGCAGAAGCTTGTCACCGTGGACGGCGAGGGCCGGTACACCATCACCCGCAAGGGCGCAACCGTGGCCGACACGCTGGCCTACGACCTGCCCCGCACCGTGCGGGAGAGCGCCATCCGCGCCGTTATGCAGATCCGCAGCTGGAACCACCGCGCCGCCTCCAACCGCGCCGTTGTGCAGGAAACGGACGGCAAGTTCAGCGTTGTCTGCTCCATCGGCGATATGGGCAGCGATGTGTTCCGCATGGAGCTGGCCATGCCCGACAAGCTGACCGCCGAGATGATCAAAAACAACTTTATCGCCCACGGCAGCGACATCTACCCCAAGCTGATGGATATGCTGACCCAGCCCGGCAGTGAGGATGACAGACCGCCGGCAGCGCTGCTGTAATGCCTTCCCCCACAGGGGGAAGGTGGCGCGAAGCGCCAGATGAGGGGCGGCGTTATCACTATTACCCATAAATGGGTCGTAACGGCAAGTCCACCCCTCATCAGTCACCTGCGGTGACAGCTTCCCCCTCTGGGGAAGCCTTTCTCCCCTGCACCCTTACGGGTGCGGGGGATTTTTTGTGCCATCCCCCTTGACAACTGTGTATAGTGTGTATATACTGTAAATATCGAATATGTACAGTTCGAGATAAAGGAGCTTCCTACCATGCAGATTTATCTTTCCAATTCCGGGCAGGAGCCGATCTACGCGCAGATCACGCGGCAGATCAAGCAGCAGATCCTGTCCGGTGCGCTGCACCCCGGGGACGCACTGCCCAGCATCCGCCTGCTGGCGAAGGAGCTGCGCATCAGCGTCATCACGACAAAGCGCGCGTATGAGGATTTGGAGCGCGACGGCTTTATCCTGACCCAGCAGGGCCGGGGCAGCTTTGTTGCCGACCAGAACCCCGCCCTGCTGCGGGAAGAACACTTAAAAAAAGTCGAGGACTGCCTGCAGGGCGCGGTGGACGCCGCGCGGCTGGGCGGCATCGGCTACGATGAGGTCGCAGAGACCCTGCGCCTTTTGTGGGAGGGCTGACCTATGGCAGCAAACGCCGCCGCACTGCGCGGCATTACCAAGCACTACAAGAATTTTACGCTCGGACCGGTTGATTTGACCGTGCCTGCCGGCAGCATTGTCGGGCTGATTGGCGAGAACGGCGCGGGCAAGACGACACTTTTGAAAATCCTCTGCGGCGTCAACCGGGCGGATGACGGCACGGTTGACCTGCTGGGCGGCTCCCCTGCCGATGCCGCCACTCGCGCTAAGATTGGCGTTGTGTTTGAGGATGCCTTTTTCTACGGGAGCTTCAACGCCGCGCAGGTCGCGCGCAGTCTGGCCGGAATGTACGGTGCGCGGTGGAATGCGGACAGCTTTTCCGCCTATCTGCGCCGCTTTGGTCTGGACGCAGGCAAGAAGCTCAAAGAGTACAGCCGCGGCATGCGGCTGAAGTTGAGCCTTGCCGCCGCACTGGCCCATGACCCCGAGCTTCTGGTGCTGGACGAGGCCACGGCGGGGCTTGACCCCGTGGTGCGCGGTGAACTGATGGATCTGTTTCTGGAGTTCATTCAGGATGAGCGGCACAGCATCATCATGAGCAGCCATATCACCGCCGATTTGGAGCAGGTGGCAGATTCTATCGCCTACCTGCACAATGGGCAGCTTCTGTTCCACGAGAACAAGGACGCGCTGCTGCAAAGCTACGGCGTGCTGCGCTGCAGCGAGAGTGTGCTCCCTTCCCTGCCTGCTGATTTGGTGATCTTTACCAAGCGCGGGGCGTTCGGGTGTGAAAGCCTCGTCAAGAATCGTGCTGCGGTGCGGGAGCTTTTGCCCGACGCCATCTGCGATGCGGCCGGGCTTGACGACATTATGCGGTTTTACAGCGGGAGGGATGCACAATGAAAGGGCTTTTGTATAAAGAATGGGCCACTCTGATAAGTTCCTACAAACAGTCTGTATTTTTTATCGCGTTCCTCTACGGCGGCATCAGCATTCTGACCGGGCAGACCGGGATGGCCTATGCATTGCTCGTTGTATTTTCCATTCTGATCACCTCCACAATTTCGTTTGACGAGAACTCCCATTGGGACATCTACGCCCGCACGCTGCCCGTAACACCCGCGCAGCTTGTGGGCAGCAAATACCTGTTTGGGCTGTGCGGGCTGGCGCTGGGCACAGTGTGTACGGTGCTGATCGTGGCGCTGAACAATGTGCTGCCGCCCCTGCTGTTCCGGCACACTGTGTATAAGGTACCGCCCCTCGAGTGTCTGGCAACCCTGCTGGCCTGCGGCAGCATGGCGCTGCTGTTGGTCGCGCTTTTGCTGCCGCTGTCCTATCGGTTCAACAGTGTCAAGGCCCGCAGCTGGTTGTTTCTGATCCTCGGTGTGCTCGGCGGTTGTATTGGGCTGGTCGCTTCCGTCTCGCCCGATTTGATGCAGCTGTTCAATGCCTCCGACGAAGTGCTGCTGACGGGGCTGGTTGCAGCGTTTGTGGGGCTGCTGGCGGTGTATTTTGTGAGCTATAAGGTATGCGTGGGGATTTATAAGCGGAAGGAATACTAAGGCGTTTTGCCTTTCCCCGAGGGGCTGCGCCCGCAGGCGCGTGTCGGAGCGCAACCGCCGTAGGCGGCTCTTAGCGCGTAGACTGAAGGTGGCCGAGGCCCCGACCGAGGCCGGATGAGGGGCGGGGCTGCCGCGATTGCCCGTGAATGGGCTGCCACGGCAAGGTTTGCCCCTCATCAGTCCGCTTCGCGGACAGCTTCCCCCTCAGGGGAAGCCTTTATAGTGACAAAAAATCCTGTGCCCTTTTCGTGGGCACAGGATTTTTTATTGCTATTTTATTCGCAGCCCAGATACGCCTTGCGGACCTCGATGTTATTGGCGAGCTCGGTGGCTTCGCCCTCCATCTTGATGGTGCCGGTTTCCAGCACATAGGCGCGGTTGGCGATCTCCAGCGCCATCTTGGCGTTCTGCTCGACCAGCAGCACGGTCACGCCGTTGCGGTTGACCTGACGGATGATCTTGAAGATCTCCTTGACCAGCAGCGGAGACAGACCCATGGACGGCTCGTCCAGCAGCAGCATCTTCGGCTTGCACATCAGGGCCCGGCCCATGGCCAGCATCTGCTGCTCACCGCCGGAAAGCGTACCGGCGGGCTGGTTACGGCGTTCCTTCAGGCGCGGCAGCAGGTCAAACACCATGTCGAAATCGTTCTGGATGGCCTCCTTGCCGTCGCGGCGGGTGTAGGCACCCATCTGCAGGTTCTGCTGCACGGTCAGGCCGCTGAATACACGGCGGCCCTCCGGCACCTGCGCCAAGCCAAGGTGGATGATCTTGTGCGCCTCCATCTTGCTGATGGTCTGGCCGCAATAGTCGATCTCACCGCTCTGCAGCTTCAGCAGGCCGCTGATTGCATGCATCGTGGTCGTCTTGCCGGCGCCGTTTGCACCAATCAGGGTGACGATCTCGCCCTCATTGACATGGAAGGACACATCCTTGATGGCGTGGATCGAGCCGTAGTAAACATTGATATTTTTGACAGAAAGCATCTCGCCCATCGTCAGTCACCTCCCAGATATGCCGCAATGACCTTCGGGTTGTTGCGGATGGCCTTGCCGTCACCGCGGGCGATCACACGGCCGTAATCCAGCACCGTGATCTCCTCGCAGATGCCCATGACAAAGTTCATATCATGCTCGATGAGCAGGATGGCCACACCGAACTGATCGCGCACGCTGCGGATGGTGTGCATCAGCTCCTCGGTCTCGTTGGGGTTCATGCCGGCGGCCGGCTCGTCCAGCAGCAGCAGCTTCGGGTTTGTAGCCAGCGCGCGGGCGATCTCCAGCTTGCGCTGCTTGCCGTAGGGCAGCTGGCTGGCCTTGTAATGTGCCTCCCTGTCAAGGTCAAAGATTTTGAGCAGTTTCATTGCCTCGCGGTTCATCTCATGCTCTTTTTCCTTGTAGGCAGGCAGGCGCAGGATGCCGGTCCACATACCGTATTTGATTTGGTTGTGCAAACCGACCTTAACATTGTCCAGCACCGTCATCTCATTGAACAGACGGATATTCTGGAAGGTGCGGGCAATGCCGGACTTGCTGATAAGCTCAGGGTTCTGGCCGGTGATGTCCTTGCCGTCCAGAATGATGTTGCCCTCGGTGGGCTTGTAAACGCCGGTCAGCATATTAAAGACCGTGGTTTTGCCCGCGCCGTTAGGTCCGATCAGGCCGTACAGGTGGCCCTTTTCAATCGAGAGGTCAAGCTGCGCAACGGCCTGCAGGCCGCCGAACGCAATACCCAGATTACTGACTTCCAGCAGTGCCATTTACGCCACCCCCTTTTTCTCTTTTGCTGCTTTTGTGTCCGTGCCTTCCTTGCGGAAGCGTGCCGTCAGCCGCTTGCGCAGGGCGATCATCTGCGGGCTCTGGTTAAAGATCATCACAACGATCAGCACGATCGCATAGATCAGCATCCGGTAATCGTTCATGCTGCGCAGCAGCTCCGGCAGGACCGTCAGCACTGTGGCCGCAATGACCGAGCCGCGCAGGCTGCCGATGCCGCCCAGAACGACAAACACCAGAATCAGGATGGAGGTGTTGTAGTCGAACTTTTTTGCGACCAGCGAGGAATAGTTCAGCGCGTACAATACGCCCGCCACGCCCGCAAAGACAGCGGAGGTCACAAAGGCCATGAGCTTGTACTTCGTGATGGGGATGCCGACCGAGCGGGCAGCAATCTCATTGTCGCGGATGGCCGTGATGGCACGGCCCGCGCGGGAGTTGACAAGATTGAGGATGACCAGCAGCGTGATGATGACCAGCACGATACCGATGGTGAAGGTGGACGCCTTTTTGATGCCGGTAATGCCCATGGCGCCGTTGATAAGGACCTTGCCGTCCGCCTCAAGATTCAGCGAGGCCGAATCCTTGAGCGAGAAGTGCAGCCCGCGGGAATCCAGACCGAGGTAGCAGGCGTTCATAACATTCTTGACGATCTCACCGAAGGCCAGCGTCACGATGGCCAGATAGTCGCCGGACAGGCGCAGAACGGGGATGCCGACAAGGAAGCCGAACAGACCGGCCACCACGCCGCCGACCACGAAGGCCAGCAGCATTGCCAGTGGCTGCGGTGCGGTTTCGCGCAGCACCACATAGACCAGCGTGCCGGAGAAGGCACCCACGCTCATGAAGCCCGCATGGCCGAGGCTCAGCTCCCCAAGGATGCCGACAGTCAGGTTCAGCGAGACCGCCAGAATGACATAGGCACAGATGGGCACCAGCTGACCGGAGAAGGAGTTGGTCAGCAGTCCCACCCCGCCCAGAATCTGGATAAAGATATAAAATCCGACCACGATGCTCAGCGTGACGAGATTGCTCTTGGTGGACTTCTTCATATTCTTCAACATAGCTGCCACCTCAAACCTTCACATTGACTTTCTTGCCCAGCAGGCCGGTGGGCTTGACGATCAGCACCACGACCAGCACCATGAAAACGATGGCATCGGACAGCTGGGTCGAGATATAGGCCTTGCTCAGGTTCTCGATGATGCCCAGCAGGATGCCGCCCAAGAACGCGCCCGGGATCGAGCCGATGCCGCCGAAAACCGCCGCCACGAACGCCTTGATGCCGGGCATGGCACCGGTGGTGGGCTGCAAAGTCGGATAGGAGGAGCAGAGCAGCGCACCGGCCACAGCCGCCAGCGCAGAGCCGATGGCGAAGGTCAGCGAGATCGTTGCGTTGACATTGACGCCCATCAGCTGGGCAGCGCCGCGATCCTCGGACACGGCAAGCATGGCATGACCGGCGGGGGTGTTGTTGACAAACCAGATCAGCACCGCCATGATGACAACGCAGGCAATGATCGTAACGACCGTTTCAACCGAGATGGTCAGCTGCCCATCAAAGAGGCTGATCGGCTTCAGACCGGTGACAACGGAGGTAAAGCTCTTGGGGTTGGAGGTCCATGCCAGCTGGGCCACCTGCTGCAGCAGATAGCTGACGCCGATTGCCGTAATCAGGACGGCCAAAGACGGGGCCTCGCGCAGGGGGCGGTAGGCGATGCGCTCTACCGTGACGCCGAGCAGCGTGCAGACCACCATCGACAGGACGATGGCCAGCACCGGGTTCATGCCTGCAGAGCCGAAGGCAAAAAAGACAACATAGCTGCCGATCATGATGACATCGCCGTGTGCGAAGTTCAACATCTTGGCAATGCCGTAGACCATGGTATAGCCCAGTGCAATCAATGCGTAGACACTGCCCAGACTGATGCCGTTGATCAGATAGGATAAAAACTGCATTGCGTAATACACCTCACTCTATTTTTCTCCCCTGCCGATTGTTGTTTGCCGCAAGCGCACAGGAAAATATGAGTTCATAGTAGCACAAATCCACCGCCAAAACAATGGCTTTTGTTGTTTTTCCTCAAGAAACAAATGTTTTTGCGGAAAACGCTTGATGCCGTAATACTAAAAAAGGGGAGCTGCCGAACCTTATGTCCGGCAACTCCCCCTTGGCAACGAAATAATCGGTTTACCTGTGCCGCAGCGGGTTACATAGCTGCGTAAGCGCCGTCCTTGATCACAACAGCCTTAGGAGCCTTGGAAACCGCACCGGAGGCATCCCAAGTCATGCCCTCTCCGGTCAGACCGTCAAAGGTCATGCTGGTGAACTGAGCCTTGAGAGCATCGCAGATGTCAGAGGCATCCATGTCGCCGTTGATGCCGCCGGCAACCGCAGCCTGATAGATGGCGTAGACAACATCGTAAGCATCGGCAGCGAACTGGTTCGGGGTGTCACCGTAGGCCTCCTTGTAAGCGGAGACAAAGGCCTGCGTCTTTTCATCCTGTGCGTCTGCAGCGAACGGGGTCAGGAGCATCAGACCCTCGGCCAGAGAGGTGTCAAAACCCTCGATGGTCAGGATGCCGTCCATGCCGTCGCAGCCGAAGAATGTAGGCGCATAGCCGCTCTTGTTGGCGGCAATCAGGATCTGAGAAGCCTCCTGATAGTAGATGGGCAGGAATACGAGATCAGCACCGGCCTGCTGGCACTTGGCAACCTGCGTGGACAGGTCAGACTTGTTGTCCGCGGTGAAGGCCTCTGCGGCAACGATTTCCAGCCCCTTGGCATCGGCCTCGGCCTTGAACTTCTCATAAATGCCGGAAGAATAGGCATCGGAGGAGTCGTAGATGACGCCGACCTTGGTGCCGAGCTTGTTGTCTGCAATATAATCTGCGGAGGCAACGCCTTGGTTGGGGTCGGTAAAGCAGATCTGGAACACATTGTCACCGCTCTCGATGACAGCGGGCGCAGAAGCGGAAGGCGTCATCATAAACAGATTGTCATTGGCGGTCTCGGCGGCAACGGCAATGGACGGGGTGGTGGTGACAGGGCCGGCCAGAACCTGCAGGCCCCAGTCCTTCAGGGTGTTGTAGGCGTTGACGCTCTTCTCGGCGTCATGCTCATCGTCCTCAAACTTCCACGCAAAGACATCGCTGCCGTTGGCGGCGTTGATCTCCTTGACGGCCAGTTCTTGGGCGTTCTTAACGGCCTGACCGTAGATGGCGGCGCCGCCGGTAACAGGGCCGATGCCGCCAATCTTGATGGGGGTGCCGGTATAAGCGCCGGAGCCCTCACCTGCCGCCTCGGTGGTAGCGGCGGAAGAAGCAGCAGAGGCAGCGGAAGAATCTGCTGCGCTGTCGGTAGATGCGGTGGAGCCGCAGGCGGCCAGACTCATGACCATAGAGGCTGCGAGCACAGAGCTAACGAGTTTTTTCATATGTACATTCCCTCCTGATATGCAAGCGGCAGTAATGAGTTCGCACAACCCCTGCCGTTTCATTGACTAAATTATAAGCTTTTGTTCACAAAAATGCAATAATACAATTCAACAGTGTTCCGCTATCAAATTCCCGCCTTTATGGGGGATTTTCACAAATTTGTATTACAAAATATTATCAACTTTACCCATCGACATTTTAGCGCAGCTTTTTTATGTAAAAGACTTGAAAAATGCCACAAAATTTGTCATAATAGAATGAAAATCGGATTTGTGAAAGGGGCATCAGCGCAGATGAAACTTCTGGAGGAGCGTATTATGGAGCAGGGGCAGGTTCGTCCCGGCAATGTTCTCAAAGTCGACTGCTTTCTGAACCACCAGCTGGATGTTGAATTGCTGGATAAGATCGGTGAGGAGTTCTATCGCATTTTCAAAAACGACGGCATCAACAAGATCCTCACCATCGAGGCATCCGGTATCGCCATCGCCTGCATGACAGCCCGGCATTTCAATGTGCCGGTGGTCTTTGCCAAGAAGGCCAAGAGCAAGAACATCGACGGCGATGTTTACACTTCCACCGTACATTCTTATACCTACGGCCGTGATTACGATATCACCCTCGCCAAGAAGTTCCTCTCCCCTGCTGACAAGGTGCTGATTCTGGACGACTTTCTTGCCAACGGCAAGGCCATGAAGGGCTTGCTGGATGTCTGCGCCCAAGCGGGCGCCACCGTGGGCGGCATCGGCATCTGCATTGAGAAGGGCTTCCAGCCGGGTGGTGCCGAGCTGCGTGCCGCCGGTTACAAGCTGGCCAGCCTTGCGATCGTCGACAGCATGACCGATGATCAGCTGACCTTCCGCGAGCAGTAACTCGCTGCCTGTCCCTTTTTATTATGTATAAAAAATCCCCGAACCGCTGCAATCACGGTCCGGGGATTTTTTATGCTTTACCCTTCACCAAATCAGGCAATATGGGCAGTGATGAAGCATTTTGCCGCTTTTCCATGGCACTCGCCAATCAAAAAACCGCCCGCGCAAACGCGCAGGCGGCCGGAATTATGCGGTTAGATTAGCCCTTGATGGCAGCGGCGACTTCAGCAGCGAAGTCCTCGTTGCGCTTCTCCAGGCCCTCACCCTTGGTGAAGTGGGTGAAGGAAGCGATCTTGATATCGCCGCCCAGAGCCTTGGCGGTGTCAGCAACATACTTCTTGATATCCATGCCGCCGTCCTTGATGAAGGCCTGGTCGACCAGGCAGTTCTCCTTATAGAACTTGCCCAGCTTGCCGATGGCCATCTTCTCTTTGATAGCGTCAGGCTTGTTGGCAGTCTTGGGATCGTTGGCCATCTGAGCCAGAACAATCTCCTTCTCCTTGGCCAGAACATCCTCGGGCACATCGGACTCGCAGAGGTAGCTGGGGTTAGCAGCTGCGACCTGCATGGCGATGTCCTTGCCGAAAGCAGCGAACTCGGGCTTAGCAGCAACCTCGTCGCTGGTCTCAAACTTGACGATGACACCATGGGTGCCGCCGCCGTGGACATAAGCAGCGCAGTGGCCCTCATAGCGGGCGAAACGGCGAACCTTGATGTTCTCCTTGATGACGAGGATCAGAGCCTTCAGGGCATCGTCAACAGTGCCGTCGCCCATCTTGCAGCCCATCAGAGCCTCAACATCGGCGGGGTTCTGCTCGGCAATGACCTCAGCCAGATTCTTGGTGAACTCAACGAACTTGTCGTTCTTGGCAACGAAGTCGGTCTCGGCGTTGACCTCAACGACAACAGCGCAGTTGTCGAAGGAAACGGCGTAGACCATGCCCTCAGCGGCGATACGGCCGGCCTTCTTGTTGGCAGCAGCCAGACCCTGCTCGCGCAGAATCTCGATAGCCTTCTCGAAGTCGCCGTCAGCCTGAGTCAGTGCCTTCTTGCACTCCATCATGCCGCAGTCAGTCTGCTTACGCAGTTCCATAACGTCTTTTGCAGAAATAGCCATAGCTCTTGTGTCCTTTCTGAATTATAGGATAAAATCAGCCCTCTTTGGTCTCGGCGGCGGGAGCGTCCTGAACGCCCTGCTTGCCCTCCAGCACAGCGCTGGCCATGGCACCGGAGATCAGCTTGACAGCGCGGATAGCGTCGTCGTTGCCGGGGATGACGTAATCGATCTCATCGGGATCGCAGTTGGTATCAACGATAGCAACAATGGGGATGTTCAGCTTGCGGGCCTCAGAAACAGCAATGCGCTCCTTGTGAGGATCAACGATGAACATAGCCTTCGGCAGGCTCTTCATGTTCTTGACGCCGCCCAGATACTTGTCCAGCTTAGCCATCTCGAGCTCGAGCTTGACAACTTCCTTCTTGGGCAGCAGGTCGAACGTACCGTCCTCCTGCATGGTCTTGAGCTGCTCCATACGGTCGATGCGCTTACGGATGGTGCGGAAGTTGGTCATCATGCCGCCCAGCCAGCGAGCGTTGACAAAGTGCATGCCGCAGCGGGTAGCCTCGTCACGGATGGACTCCTGAGCCTGCTTCTTGGTGCCGACGAACAGAATCTCGCCGCCCTGAGCAGCGGTGTCGCGGACAAAGTTGTAAGCCTCATCGAGCTTCTTCACGGTCTTCTGCAGATCAATGATGTAGATACCATTGCGCTCGGTGAAGATGTACTTTGCCATCTTGGGGTTCCAGCGGCGGGTCTGGTGGCCAAAGTGGACACCGGCCTCGAGAAGCTGTTTCATAGATACGACTGCCATTGTTTGTTTCCTCCAAAAAATTTAGTTTGTACCCTCCGCACTGCGGGGTTTCTGTTTTCTAACCTTTTGGCGTCTTACCGCAAAAAAGGCACAAAAAAACAGCGCAATGCGTGTGTATTGCTTTAGTATAGTACCACACCCCGACACAAAATGCAAGAGGTTTTTGAAAATTTCTCCTGCAGGCGCGGTTTTCACCCATGCAAGCTGATATGTGCAACAAAAAAGACCCGGCAGAAATCTCTGTCGGGTCTTCGTGGTGGAGAATACCGGGATCGAACCGGTGACCTCTTGCATGCCATGCAAGCGCTCTCCCAGCTGAGCTAATCCCCCATGCTGGCCGCCGTCAGTGCCGTTTGCTCCTGACGACGGTTGTTATTATAGCAAAGCTGTCGTGGATTGTCAACAGGTTTTTGCAAAAAACTTTTGACTTTTTTAATCGTTGTTTCTGCGGCCCAGCATACGCAGGATATACAGGAAGATGTTGATGAAGTCCAAATAGAGATTCAGGGCGCCGATGATGGAGGCCTTGTGCAGCATTGCCGCATCACCGCCGAAATAAGAGTAGTAGTATTTGAGCATCTGGGTGTCATAGGCAGTCAGGCCCATGAAGATCAGCAGCCCCACCGCGCAGAGCACCAGATCCATGACGCCGAAGCTCATACCGAAGGCTGCGAACAGGCCGCCCACCAGAGAGCAGACGATCAGCGCGATCAGACCGCCCATCAGCTTGGGTCCCCAGCCGGTCAGGTCACGGTTGGTGACATTGCCGTACACGGCCATAACGCCGAAATATACCGCGCCGACCAGAAACGCAAGGATCAGGCTGCCGTAGTCATACACCAGAAAAATCGCGCTCAGGTTCAGACCGTTCAGCACCGCATAGCCGAAGAAGATTCCCGTGGCCGTCGAGGGCTGCAGCTTCTGCACCCGGGCAGACAGCGTAAACACCAGCACCAGCTCGGCAATGGAGGTCAGAATAAACAGACCGGAGTTGATGAGCGGATAAATCAGCCCTGTCATCACCGCGCCGATGCCGACCGCGAAGGTGACCAGCAGGCCCGCAAACATCCAGCCGAAGCTCTTGGACATAAACTCGGAAAGGGTCCCAAACGGGCTTTCCGCATAAGAAATAGTAGAATAATTGCGATTCATAGTTGCAATCTCCTTTCTTTATGATATATTATACAGGTATTTTGATAGCAAATCATCACAGAATTGTGAAATCCATAATACAAAAGGTGCATTATGTCCAGAAACGAGCCGTTTGGCATTTATATTCATATTCCCTACTGCCGGTCAAAATGCCGGTACTGTGATTTTTACTCGGCACCGGGGGCGCGCGGCGTGCCGCAGGCGTATGTAGACGCCCTGCTGCGGGAGCTTGCCAAAAACACCCGCCGGCCCGACACCCTGTACTTTGGCGGCGGCACCCCTGCGCTGCTTTCGCCGGGGCAGGTCAGCACCCTGATACAGGCTGCCGACCCCCTGCCCGGCGCTGAGATCACGCTGGAGGCCAACCCTGATGTGGTGACACCCGAAACATTGCTTGGGTTTCGGCAGGCCGGGGTGAACCGCATCAGCTTCGGCGTGCAGAGTGCCGACGACGCACAGCTGCAGCGGCTGGGCCGCACCCACACGGCTGCCGGGGCCGCCCGGGCGCTGGTATGGGCGCAGGAGGCCGGTTTCCCCGATATTTGCGGGGACATCATGCTGGCGCTGCCGCAGTATACAAACGCCGAATTTGACCGCACACTGGCTCTGCTGCAGAACGGCGGCTGCACCCACATCTCCGCCTACCTATTAAAGGTAGAGCCGGGCACGGCATTTTACCGCAACCCGCCCGCCGGCCTGCCCGATGCCGATGCCGCCGCAGATTTTTACCTGTACGCCGTGCGACAGCTGGAGGCCGCAGGCTACCGCCAGTATGAGATCAGCAACTTTGCCCGCCCCGGGCACGAAGGGCGGCACAACCTGCTGTACTGGAACTGCGAGCCGTACCGCGGCATCGGCCCGGCAGCCCACAGCTGCGTGGACAATGTGCGGCGGTTCTGGGACGGGGATGTGCAGGGGTTTATTGACGGCACGATCCACGAGGAAATCGAGGGTGACTGCACTGCCGAGGATTACCTTTTGATGCAGCTGCGGCTGACCCGCGGTCTGGATTTAGAAGAATATGCGCGGCGCGGCGGGCATTTCACCGCCGCGCAGCAGGCATTTATGCGCCAGTGCGTCACCCACGGCTACGCCGTGTGGGAGGGCAGCAGCTTCCGGCTGACCCCCGCCGGGATGGTCGTGCAGAACGCGATTCTGACAGAGTTGATATAAAAAACGCCCACGCGATATTCTTTCGCGTGGGTGTGCTTTTTATACTTCCTTTACCGGCCAGCCGAGCAGATCGGCAGCAGCACGGTCGTGGGTGACGAGAATCGTGGGGCGCGCCCCTGCCAGCCGCTTTGTGGCGGCGACAGCATCGGCGACAAGCTCGGCGTCCATGCCGGTGAAGGGCTCGTCGAGCAGCAGCGTTTGTGCATCACGGCAGAGCAGCGCCCGCAGCAGCGCAGTGCGCCGTTTTTGCCCGCCGGAGAGCCGCGCTGCAGGCAGTGCCAGCTCCGCATCGGTAAAGCCGAGTGTGCGCAGCTCCCGCTCTGCCTCCTGCTGCGTCAGCCCATGGCCGGTCAGCACTAGATTGGCAGCAGCAGTCAGCTGCGGGCAGAGGCGGTCCTCCTGAAAGACGGCAGCGGGCCTCTCCACGCCCGTGACAGTGCCGGAATCCGGTGCTTCCAGCCCCATCAGGATGCGCAGCAGCGTTGTTTTCCCGCAGCCGGAGCGTCCCATCAGCACTGCCGGGCCATCGACCGTCCATGTAAAATCCTGCAGAACAGGCGTATCGCCAAAGCGTTTGCAGAGGTTCCGTATCACAATGCTCATGCCTGTACCTCCCCGCAGAGGCGCATTTTTGCCGTGCGCAGCAGCCGGGCTGCCGCCGCAGACAGCGCCGCCGACAGCAGCACGATCACCAGCGTCCATGCGAACACATCCGGCGTGGATAGCGTGATCTTGGCGCGGTAGAGCGCATCGCCGACCGAATGATCCGGCAGGCCGATGACCTCGGCAGAAACACCGCTCTTCCAGCACATGCCCATTGCGGCGATGCAGCTTTCACAGAAGGATGGGAAGATGCCCGGCAGCCAGATATACCGCAGCCGTGCAGACAGCGGCAGGCGGTAGACTTTCGCCATCTCCAGCAGCTTCGTGTCTGTGTCGGCGATGCCGGCCAGCACCCCCGCATAGACCACTGGCAGCACATGGGTAAAGCTGACGATGACGGAAAGATTCGCACTGCGCACCCACAGCAGTGCCAGAATAACAAAGCTGGCCACCGGCATGGCGCGTATAAGCTGCATGGCGGGATCAATGAATACCCGCACCCAATGCCAGCGCGCCCCTGCTGCGCCGAGCAGCAGGCCCCCTGCCGCTGCCAGCAGAAAGCCCGCCAATATGCGCAGCGCGCTGAACACGATGCGCTGCCAGAACGCGGCGGTAGGCGCCAGTGCTGCCAGCGCCCCCAGTGTCTGCAAGGGCGTGGCCAGAAAGAGCCCGCCATGCCCCAGCCCCACAGCAGCAAATTGCCAAATTCCAATCCATGCAAGGATGGCGGCGGCTTTTTGCCACAACGGCGTTTGCAGGGGCGGATGCTTGCATCGACCCCTGCAGTGGGCATGCAGATTCAATTTAGCCGACATAGTAGAAGTCGTCCGCAGGCAGGCTCCCGCCCACGCTGGCGGGGTCGGCGGCATACAGAACATTGAAGTAGGTCGCAAGGTCGTTCTTCATCTCGTCACCCGTCTCAAAGACGATGTTGCACTGCGGCAGCGCCTTCTGGGCCAGTGCAGCCTTGGCGACAACACCGTACTGCTCGCAGAGGGCTGCCGTACCCTCGACATCGTTGTTGGCAGCCTCAACGCTGGCCTTATAGCCGTCCATGAAAGCGGCAAACGCTTCGGGGTCATTCTCGACAGCATCCTTGCGGACAACCAGAACACCGGTAACGAGCTTGGAGCCGGCAACCTTCTGCCATTCCTCGTTCATATCCAGTGCAACGCGCAGACCCTCGACCTGAGACAGCGCACTGGTGACAAAGGGCTGGGGCAGCATGGCGATGGTTGCCTCACCTGCCTGCACCTTGCTCAGGGCCTCGGTGGCCTCGCTGGTGTATTCTAAGGTGACATCCTTGTCGGGGTCGATGCCGTTCTCGCTCAGGACATAGCGCAGGACATACTCAGGGGTGGCACCCTTGCCGGTCGTGACAATGGTCTGTCCCTTGAGATCCCCGACCGAGTTGACGGTATCGCCGTTCTCGACAATGTAGAGCACGCCCAGCGTGTTGATGCAGGCAACCTCCACCGCACCGTTTGTCTTGTTGTACAGCGCGGCGGCAAGGTTGGCGGGCACAGCGGCGGCATCCAGATCCCCCTTGACCAGCAGCGGAACGATCTCGTCGGCCGCGCCGTACATCGTGAAATCATAGCTGGATGCGACCTCATCGCTCATCAGGTTGACAAGCCCCATCGTTGTGGGGCCTTTCAGGCCTGCGATGCGCAGGGCGGCTTCGGTCGCGGCGGCATCGGCGGTCTCCTCGGTTTCCGGTGCGGCCTCCACGGCAGATTCCACAGCGGATTCGGCAGCAGACTCGCTCACAGCCGCCTCCGCACCGCAGCCTGCCAGAGCGGCACACATAGCAAACGCCGTCACAGCGGCGAAAACGCGTTTCAGTTTCATAAAAATCTTATCCTCCTTGTTGCTTTTGCGGCCTTACTATACTATAATACAGATGAATTGTCTGTTGCACCGGCAACAGGAAACCCTTTTGTAACCCACGCAAGGAGCCGTATGGACTACACACCCTACTATGAGATCATGCGCAGCACCAGCCTTTTGCGCGGCCTGTCCGATGCGGAACTGGACACGCTGATGACCTGCTTTGCCCCGCGGGTGCGCCGCTACGCCAAGGGCGAGCTGCTGCTGATGGCCGGGTACGAAACCCACGAGCTCGGCCTTGTGCTGGAGGGTGCCATCACGGCCAGCAAGCCGCTGGCTGACGGCGGCACAGTGGTTATCGCCCACATGGGGCCGGGCGGCGTATTTGCCGATGTACTGGCCGGCGGGCGCAGCCGCAGCCCAGTCAATGTCTCTGCCGCCGAGCGCTGCCTGATCCTATACCTGCCCTGTGAGGCGCTGCTGCGCCCCTGCGCAGCCCTGCACAGTGCGCATTTAAAGCTGCTGCAGAACTGGCTTGAAACCATCAGCGACAAATATTTTGCGCTGGACCGCCGGTTGGAGCTGATCTGCTGCAGGAGCCTGCGCGGGCGCATCTGCATGTGGCTGCTGGAGCAGCGCGAGCGCTGCGGGGCCGACACCTTCACCACCGCTATGAGCCGCACCGAGCTGGCCGCCTTTTTGAACTGCGACCGCAGCGCGCTCTCCCGTGAATTGAGCCGCATGCAGGAGGAGGGGCTGATCGAGCTGTTCCGCGGCAGCTTTAAGCTGCCTGACCCGGAGCGGCTGCGCGCGGCCTGCCCGTGACCCCGCTGCCTGCCATTATTATATTCTGAGGTTTTATGCTATGAATGACCGCACCTGTCCCATCCTGTATATCGTCATCCCCTGCTACAATGAGCAGGAGGTTCTGCCCATCACCGCGCCGATGTTCCTGCAAAAGCTCACCGATCTGACCGCTGCAGGCAAAATCAGCCCCGACAGCCGTGTGCTGTTTGTGAATGACGGCTCGAAGGACCGCACATGGGAGATCATCAACGAGCTGGCCGAGAGCGATGCACACTATGCCGGCATCTGCCAGAGCCGCAACCGCGGCCACCAGAACGCCGTGCTGGCCGGGCTGATGGAGGCCAAGAGCCGCTGCGACATCACCATCTCCATCGACTGTGACGGGCAGGACGACATCAACGCCATGGACGGCATGGTGGACGCCTACCGTGACGGCTGTGATGTTGTGTACGGTGTGCGCAGCAAGCGGGACACCGACACCTTTTTCAAGCGCTTTACCGCCGAAAGCTTCTATAAGCTGCTGAATGCCATGGGGGCCGAGGTCGTATTCAACCATGCGGACTACCGCCTGCTGAGCAGCCGCGTGCTGGAGGAGTTCGCCAAATTCCGGGAGGTCAACCTGTTTTTGCGCGGCATGGTGCCGCTGGTCGGCTTCAAATCCACCTGCGTGACCTATGAGCGCCACGAGCGCATTGCGGGCGAAAGCCACTATCCGCTCTCCAAAATGCTGGCGCTAGCCTTTGACGGCATCACCAGCCTGTCCACAAAGCCGATCCGCTTCATTACAGGTTTCGGCGTTTTTGTGGCGCTGGTCAGCTTTATCGGCGTGCTGTGGGCTGTCATCGAGGCTGCACTGGGGCTTACCGTCTCCGGCTGGGCGTCCATGACCAGCATCATCTGCTTTGTATCGGGCGTGCAGCTGATTTGTCTGGGCGTCATCGGGGAGTACATCGGCAAGATCTATCTGGAAACAAAGCACCGTCCACGCTACATCATCAGCGAAACAACGCCGAATTTCGGCGAAATCAAGGAGGACGCACAATGAGCCGTCAGGTATGGAAGGGGTCTACCCTGCTGAATCCGGAGCCACCGGTGCTGGTCAGCTGCGGCAGCCCCGACAAGCCGAATTTGATTACCGTGGGCTGGACAGGCACGATCTGCACCCAGCCGCCTATGCTGTCCATCAGCGTGCGGCCCGAGCGGTACAGCCACCATTTAATTAAGGAGAGCGGCGAGTTTGTTGTGAACCTGCCCACCGAGAGCCTTGTCCGCGCCATCGACTGGTGCGGCGTCAAGAGCGGCCGCGATGTGGATAAGTTCGCCGCCATGCACCTTACCGCTGCACCTGCCGCCAAGGTCGGCACCGTGCTTGTCGAGGAAAGCCCCGTGAATCTTGAGTGCAAGGTCACACAGGTCATTCCACTGGGCAGCCACGACCTGTTTTTGGCCGAATGTGTGGCCGTGGATGTCGATGAGCGGCTGCTGGATGAGAGCGGCAAGCTCTGCCTGAACAAGGCGAAGCTCATTGTGTACAGCCACGGCGATTATCTGGCGCTGGGCCGCAAGCTGGGCAGCTTTGGCTACAGTGTGCGGAAAAAGAAAAAGATCATTAAAAAATAACGCCGCAGGCTTCGCAGGGGGCAGACGCACCCTACTGCTCTGCTAAAGCACAAAAAAGCACCGTTCACAGGGATTTTTCTCCGTGAACGGTGCTTCTTTTTTACAGTATCCCCTTACTCTTGAGAATGCCGACCAGCACCACGATGACCAGTGCAGCAACACAGACGCCGATGAAGATGTCTATGTATTTCAGCGGAACCTTTGAGAATTTCTCGTAGAAATTCTCAAAGGCATTCAGCTGGCTGCGGTCAGGGTGCGCATCTTCTTTTTCTTCGGGTTTTTCAGGGGCTTGGGGCAAAGACTTTTCCTCGTCCATATTACTTCTTCGCCAGATACTTGCGCAGGTCAAGGGCAACGGCGATGACGATGACAAGGCCCTGTGCAATGTAGGTGTAGGCGGGGTCGACGCCGAGGAACTGCAGGCAAATCTTCAGGACTTCAAAGACCAGAACACCGACCAGAACGCCGGAGACCTTGCCGACGCCGCCGTTGGTGGAAACGCCGCCGATGGTGCAGGCTGCGATAGCTTCCAGCTCATAGCCGTTGCCGGTGTTGGTGGAAGCGCCGCCGGCCTTTGCGCCGACGAGGAAGCCACCGAGAGCATACATGCAGGAGGCCAGAATGTAGATGCGGATCAGGGATGCGGTGACGTTGACGCCGGCAACCTGAGCGGCGTTCTCGTTGCCGCCGATGGCGTACATGTACTTGCCGTGACGGGTCTTATTGTACAGGAACCAGAAGAAGATGCCGACGATCAGCGCAAAGATGGCCAAGAACGGGATGGGGCCCAGCGTGCCGCTGGCAACGGTCAGGTAACTCTGCTTGTAACCGCCCATGGGCTGGTTGTTGGTGATGACGGAGCACAGGCCGTAAACGATGGTCTGCATGCCCAGCGTAGCGATGAAAGGAGGAACCTTCAGGAATGCGATAATGCAGCCGTTGATGGCACCGAAGCAGGCCATGATCGCCATGACGATCAGCAGGGCCACGGGCCACGGAATATCGGGTAGCCAGGGCAGCATGCGGGCAGAGTAGTCAACACTCTGCAGCAGCATGGCGGAGAAGCAGGCGGCCAGACCGACCTGGCGGCCGGCGGACAGGTCAGTGCCCTTGGTAATCAGGCATCCCGAAACGCCGCAGGCGATGATGAAACGCGGGGCGACGTTCAGCAGCAGGTTTTTGCCGTTTGTCTCGGTAAAGAAGTTCTGGGTCGTGCAGCCGACGAAGAGGGCCAGCAAAATGATCAGAATAATGATCGCGTTATTGGACAGGAATTTTTTAAAGTCGAATTTTTTCTCCATTTTCGGATCTCCTCCTTATTCAAACTGGGTAGCCAGCGTCATGATGTTCTCCTGATTCGCCTTATCACCGTCGATAAAGCCGGTGCAGCGGCCATCGCACATGACCATGATGCGGTCAGACATGCCGATCAGCTCGCTCATTTCGGAGGAGATCATGATGATGCTCTTGCCCTGTTTGGCCATCTCGGCGATGATGCAGTAAATTTCATACTTTGCACCGACGTCGATACCGCGGGTCGGCTCGTCCATGATGAAAACATCGGGGTCGTTGGCCAGCCAGCGGGCAATCAGCACCTTCTGCTGGTTGCCGCCGGACAGCGATTGAATCTGCGTTTTGGAGGACGGCGTCTTGATGGACAGCTTGGCGACATTATCCTGCACGAGCTTTTCGATTTTGTTGTCGTCCAGCATGATGCCGCCGATCAGATACTTGTTCAGCGATGCAATGGAGACGTTATCCGCAATGGAAAGCACACCCAGAATACCGGTGGCGCGGCGGTCCTCGGTCAGCATGGCGATGCCGTTTTTGATGGCGTCCTGCGGCTGGTTGATGGTCAGTTCCTTGCCCTTATAGGTGATGGTGCCCGACGTGTGGCAGCGCAGACCGAACAGGCCCTCCATCAGCTCGGTGCGCTGGGCACCGACCAGACCCGCAACGCCGAGGATCTCGCCCTTGCGGACGTTGAAGTTGACATGACGGAAGCTCTTGGGGTTGATGGACGTGAAGTCCTTGACCTCAAACACGACCTCACCGGGCGTATTCGAGCGCGGCGGGTAGAGGTTCGACAGCTCACGGCCGACCATCTTGGTGATGATCATATCGGTGGTCAGTTCCTTGGCCTCCCAGGTGCCGATGTACTGGCCGTCGCGCATGATCGTGACTTCGTCGCTGATGCGAAGAATTTCGTCCATCTTGTGGCTGATGTAGACGATGGAAACGCCCTTGGCGCGCAGCTCGTCCACGATGGTGAACAACGCCTCGACCTCGGCCGCCGTCAGTGAGGAGGTCGGCTCGTCGAGGATCAGTACCTTGCAGTCTGCCGAGACGGCTTTCGCAATTTCGACCAACTGCATCTGGGAGACGCTCAAGGATCCCAGCTTGGCGTGCGGATCATAATTCAGGTGGACTTCCTTTAAGACCTTGGCCGCATCCTCGTACATCTTGTCGTGGTCGATGACGGTGACAGGTCCGTATTTCTTGGTTGGGTAGCGCCCGACGTAGATATTCTCGCCGATGGAACGCTCCGGGATGGGCTGCAATTCCTGGTGCACCATCGCAATGCCGCGGTTCAGTGCATCCAGAGGTCCCTTGATCTGGACCTCCTGTCCCTCATAAATGACCTTGCCTTCGTCCATGTGGTAGATACCAAACATGCACTTCATCAAGGTAGACTTGCCCGCGCCGTTCTCTCCCATCAGCGCATGGACGGTGCCGGGTTTCAATTTCAGCTGTGCGTGATTCAGTGCCTTGACGCCGGGGAACGTCTTGACGACATCACACATCTCCAAGCGGTACTCTGACAATTCGCTGGCCCCCTTTAATCTTTTGTAACCTTTTCATGAAAAAAGGGTGCGTGCGCCTGCGCACACGCACCCCGATTGTTCTGGTTTAAGCTGTGGCTTTCGTCAAATTACTGGAAGTCCTTGACGTTGTCAGGGGTAACCTTGACGTAGTCAACGTAGACGCTCTGGCTGCCAGCCTCGAAGGTCTTGCCGCCCAGCAGCTCCTCCATGGAAGCAACAGCCTGCGTAGCCTGACCCTTAGCGTCGTTCAGAACGGTACCGGTCATGTTGCCGTTGGCAACTTCGTTCTTGGCAGCGTCCAGAGCGTCAACACCGACGAGGTAGATGTCCTTGTTGACGGTACGGCCGGCAGCCTGAATAGCCTGCAGAGCGCCGATAGCCATGTCATCGTTGTTGCAGAAGACAACCTCGATCTGGTCGCCGAACTTGGCGAGGTCGTTCTGGCAGATTTCCTGGCCCTTGTTGCGGTCCCAGTCACCACGCTGCAGGTCGAGCTGCTCAACCTCAACGCCGGCATCGGTCAGAGCCTTGACGGAGTACTCGGTACGCAGCTGAGCATCGATATTCTCGGGGTCGCCCTGAATCATGATGTAGGAAACCTTGCCGTCGCCGTTGATGTCGCCCTTGTTCTCAGTGTCGAGGATCAGCTCGCCCTGGAAGGTGCCGGACTGAGCAGCATCGCAGCCAACATAGACCAGCTTGTCGTAAGCGGACATCTGATCGGCGGTGGGCTCACGGTTGATCAGGACGGTGGGAACATCGGCACCCTTGACGGTGGAGATGATCTGGTCGGCAGCGGAGGTCATAACGGGGTTGATGATCAGTGCGTCAACGCCCTGCGTGATGAAAGTGTTGATCTGCTCGTTCTGCTTGGCCTGGTCGTTGTTGCCGTCGACAATGGTGACCTCGTAGCCCTTGCCCTCGAGGATCTCCTGCAGAGCATTACGGTAGGTGGTCATGAAGGCATCGTCGAACTTGTAGATGCAGACGCCGACCTTACCGCCCTGAGTGGTCTCGGTAACGCTCTCAGCTGCGCTCTCGGCAGCAGAGGTAGCGGCGGACTCAGTAGAGGCAGCCTCGCTGGAAGCGGGGGCGGAAGCGGAGCCGCCGCAAGCGGCGAGGGATACGGCCATGCAGCCAGCAACGGCCAGAGCAGCAAACTTTTTCATGATAAGTTTCTCCTTCTTTTTGCAGTGGATTTTTTCGGGCCGCGGTAGAGGTGCGGGCCCTGTTGACAGTTATTATAATACTCGGGTGCAGTGCAAAAAACAAGGTGAAATTTCACCGACAAAAGGGGGAAATTTTCACCGTTTAGGGCACTTTTCCCAATCCGAACCTTCCTTTTTTGTGCAGAAGGCCCACAAAAAATGACAAAACAGTTCATGTTGTTTTTATTTTGTAAGATTCTTGCAAACAAAAAACCTCCCTCTGGGAGGGAGGTCAGGTTGTCAAAGAATCACATTCTCGGCCTGTTAAATGTGTAGGGGCGACCATTGGTCGCCCGCCAACTTGGCACAGTAACGCGCTTTCCGGGGAGTTTTTCACAGACAAACGGGCATGGGCGAGCAATGCTCGCCCCTACAAGAGTTGTTTGACATCCTTTTCCCCGCTGCTAGGGAGATGTGCCGTAGGGGCGGATTCCATATCCGCCCGCAAAGGGGCCAAGCCTCTACAAATTTCACCCGAACGGGAACAGCGCCTTTTGCTTATCTATGGCAAACATATTATCCCGGGTAATGACCCGGACGGCAGTAATGTTGGATTTTTCCACACTGCCGCCCTGCCCTGCCAGCAGCCTGTAGGCGCTCTCCACACCGAAATAGCCCATGCTGTAGGTGTTCTGCACGATCAGGGCGTCCACTGCGCCGCTTTGCAGCGCATCAATCGTCTGCACATTGGAGTCAAACGCCACCAGCCAGAGGTCATCGACCCGCCCCATTTCCTGCACAGCCTGCACGGCCCCCACGGCGGTGGCCTCGTTGAAGGCCACCAGCACATTGATCTCGGGGTGCTGCTGCAGCATCCGCAGGGCATCGCTGTGCGCACTGGCTGCATTCGGATGGGTCTGCATCGAGGTAACGACCTCGGCGCGGCCGCTGTCCGCAAAGGTGTCGCGGGCGCCCTGTTCCCGGTCGCGGCCGTTGGCGCCGTTGACCTCATAGTTGATCAGCCCCACACAGAGCTTTCCCTCCGTGCCTTCCAGTGCGCTGCGGGCCGCAAGCCGCCCGGCGCCGTAGTTGTCGGACCCGATGTAGGCCGCTACCTGATCGGAATGTACGGCCGAGTCGATCCCTACGATCGTCACGCCCGCTGCGGCGGCTGCATCAATGGCCTCGGCGTTGGCCTCGTAGTCGATGGCAGAAAATACGATGGCCTGTGCCCCGTCCTCGACCGCCTTTTCGATCAGCTGATTCTGGGCGTCATAATTTTCCTCATTGTCGGGGGCAAGGACGGTGAGCTGCATGTTGTACTCGGTCGCGGCGGCCTCGGCCCCGGACAGCACCGCCTTCCAGAATTCCGACTCGCGGGATTTGGCAACGACCGTCACCCTGTACCGCGCGGTGGTGGCCGCCGCAGACTGCACATTGCAGCCTGCCAGCAGCAGCACCGCCAGAACGGCGGGCAGCAGCATTTTAATGCGTTTTATCATACTCGCCCTCCTTGTCCTCCGGCACGCGCGGGGTGCGGATGGTAACAGTCGTGCCCGCATAGGGGGCGCTTTCGATGGACAGCCCGTAGCCGGGGCCGAAGTAGATGCGCAGCCGGTCATTGACATTCTTGATGCCGATGCCGGTGCGGTCGCTCGGCTCATTCTGCAAAAGCGCCGCGACCTGCTCCGGCTCCATGCCGATGCCGTCATCGCTGACGATCAGCAGAATGTCGTCCCCGTCCGGCCTGACCGTGATCTCGATATGACCATCGTCCACCATCAGATCCAGCCCATGGACGATGGCGTTTTCAATGATAGGCTGCAGGGTGATCTTGTTGCACAGGCAGTGTACGCAGTCCTCATCCACCGTGAAATGATAGGTAAACTGGTTTTTGTAGCGGTATTTCTGGATCTGCAGGTAGGCCTCGGCGTGCTGCAGCTCCTTCTCGATCGGGATCAGCTCATGGCCGCGGCTGATGCTGATGCGGAAAAGCCTTGCCAGCGCATGGACCATCTGCACAGCGTCTGCATTTTTGCCGCGCTCGCACATCCATGCGATGGAATCCAGCGTATTGTAGAGGAAATGCGGGTTGATCTGTGCCTGCAGCGCCTTCAGCTCGGTCTTGCGCAGGACGATCTCCTCCTCGCGCACAGTGTTCATCAGCCGCTGGATACGCCCGACCATGTGGCCGAAGGAATCCGATAGGTTCTGCACCTCCCGCGTGCCGCGCACCGCGCAAAAGACAAAGTGGTCGGCGTCCTGCTCAAACGCCTCCATTGCGTTCTCCAGCTGCTGGAGCGGGCGGGACAGCAGGCGGGACAGCACCCAGCCCACCGCCAGCGCCGCCACAAAGATCAGCGCTGCCGTTGCCACAGCGATGCGCACCATCTGCCAGAAGCTTTCGTTGACGGTCTCATCAATGTAGCTGACGCCGACAACGCGCCATGGGCTGTTCGGCACACGCTGGACACTGTAGATGACGGTATCCTCCACATAGGTGCCGTCACCAAGGCAGGCCAGACGCCCCGCTTCCTCCTTCTTCAAGCCTGCGTAGAGAAGCTGCTGCTGCGGGTGGTAGACCATATTGCCGCGCTCATCCATCAGGTAGCAGTAGCCGTGCTGGCCGATGCCGACATTGCTGATGGTGGCTGCCAGCTCGGTAAAGCTCAGATCCAGCGACAGCCAGCGCTTTTCGGCGGTGCCGGGCACTGTGCGGACAATGGAAACGACCCATGGATAATACCCCGCAAAGATCGACTCGACATGGGGCGTACTGATATAGCCCTGACTCAGACGGCGGGCGGTCGTCAGATTAAACGAAAGATTGCGCAGGATCTCCGCCTTTGGGGTGCGGCCGTCCTGCGCCCAGCAGTCCAGCAGCACACCGTCCGCATCGTAGGCGGTGATGGCGGCCACCTCGGGCCGGGCCGTCAGGAACGCGCCCAGAAACGCATCCCGGGGCTCCTCGGCATCGTCCAGATGCCCCATAACGATGGTGACTGCGCTCTCCATCGTGTTTACATAATTGCCGACGGCCCCCACAACCTGACTGACGGCCTGGGCGCTGTTGGTGCGGGCAGCCTCGACAATCGCATTGCGGTAGCTGCGCAGAAAGAGCGTTGTGCAGAGCGTCAGCACCATGACGGCCACGGCGGAGATCAGCGCTGCCGCCAGATGGGCGGTGCGCGGCGGACGCATCATGTGCGGACCTCCCCCGCAGCGCGGGCGCGGCGCAGTGCCACCGGCGAGGTACCGCTGTACTTTTTAAAGCAATAGCTGAAATAGTGCTGGTCGGTGTAGCCGCAGCAGCGGGCGATCTCCTGAATCTGCATGTCGGTGGTCAGCAGCAGTGCCTGCGCCTTCTCCATGCGGCGGCGCACCAGAATGTTGATGAAGGTCTCCCCCTCCGACTTCTTGATGCAGGCGCTCAGGTGGTTGGGGCTGACATCCAGCATGGCGGAGAGGGATGCAAGCGAGAGGTCCTCGTCCATATAATGCTGGTCGATGATCTCCAGCGCGCGGTCGCAAAGGCTGCCGGTCTTGCGGGCGTCCGCCGTAAAGCTGACGCCGCCCTCCCCCTCAGCGGCGGTGTGCAGCGCCTCCACAGCCTGACGGTAGGCATCGTTCAGCGCACTGAGGTGCGCAAACTCCCGGCTGACACCCACATTGGCCGTGCGGCCCAGCGCGCGTTCTGCCAGCTGGCAGATCTCATCCGCCAGAATGTGCAGATACTCCTCAAAGTCGGAGGGGTTGCCCAGCAGCACCGCCACAGCGCGGCCGCAGCAGTAAAAGACAAAATGGCGCAGGTACTTGTTTGCGCTCTGCTCCACCAGCTGGGTAAAGCCCGCCTCGTAGTCAGCCGCCCCCTCCAGCGAGGCCGCCAGTACCACCAGCATGCTGCGGTCATCGGTGCCGCGCAGCAGGCCGCAGGCTGCGGCGGCGCTGCGCAGCCGTTCCTCCAGATCGGCAGGGGCATTGTCGTACTGTGCGAGCACCAGCGGGATGAGAAAGGCAGCCCGGTCCGCGTGCGATGCATCGGCCCGGCGCAGCCCGGCATAGCGGGCATCGATCTTCTCATGGATGGACTTCAGCTCGGCGGCCAGACCGTCCATCGTCAGCGGCTTGAGCATGTAGCTGATGATGTTGTACTGAATGGCCTGTTTGGCGTACTCAAAGTCATCATAGCCGCTCAAAAAAGCAATGTGCATAGCAGGGCGGATCTCGCGCACCTGCCGGGCCAGCTCAATGCCCGAGATGAAGGGCATCCGAATGTCCGTCAGCAGCAGATCCGGCTCGAGCCGCTCGACAAGCTCAAGGGCGTCCAGCCCGTTGCTGGCACTGCCCACCAGATGGAAGCCCAGCGCCTCCCAGGGGATCATGGTGCAGACGGCCTCGCGCAGCTCATCCTCATCATCGGCCACGATGACGGTGTAGATGTTTTTATCAGCCATACTCTTTTTCCTTTACAGCCAGAATTGAACCAGACGGCTCACATTTTCATACAATGCGGGGTTCTGCCCCATCAGCTGCGGCTCCGCCGCAAAATAGACACAGAAGTTATAGCAGATACCCGCCAGCACCGCCAGCGGAAAGACCGTGCGCAGTGCCTTTGTCAGCACCGACAGCCCGCGCCCCTGCAGGGTACGCTCCGCCAGCAGCCACGCCAGCGCCGCCGCCAGCAGCAGCGGGCCGAGCCAATCGCTCTGGTAACGGTAGAGCATACCGGCCATCTGGCAGTCCAGCACCGCCAGCACCACCGTGCAGATGGCCGTCAGGCGGAATACGGCGCGCAGATCACGGCAGCGGTCAAGCCAGCGGCGGGCCAGCAGCAGGCAGCCAAGGCCCCACAGCAGCGGCAGGCAGGCAAACGCACCGCCGTAGTACAGTTCGGTGATGGTCAGCCCCATGTAGTTCGTCTGCATTTTTGTGGCACTCAGATACGGAAAAACCGTCTGCACGCCGGGGATTCCAAACAGGAAGGTCACGACCGCCGGGGCGATGCGCCCCACCGCAAAGCCGCGGCGGGTCATATCATTGCTGGTCAGGTTGTAATTTGCGCCGAAGTCAAATACCGAGCCGAACCGTGCGGCGTTGTACCACATCAGCCCCGCCGCCACCAGCACGACCGGCAGCAGGAAGGCAGCGCACTCCCCTGCGCCCTGCCGGGTACAAAGGCGCTTTTCCGTGATATAGCGCGGCCACAGGATGGGCAGCGCCAGCACGGCAAACAGCACCATCTGGGGGCGGCAGCCTGCCACCAGCGCCATGCAAAGACTGCCCAGCGCCAAATGAAGCAGCACTCTGCCGCGCTTTTGCGGCGGCGTGTTCGCAGCCAGCAGCCACTGCCACAGCGCCCACAGCACAAAGACCGCCCCGCAGAGGATGGCATATTCATACACCGACGGGCGGTGCAGTAAGTACCAGAGCTGCGCCCCAGAGGCCGCGCCCACGGCGGCCAGCAGACAGGCCGCAGCACTGGCATCCGGGAACCAGCGGCGCACCGCCTGCCGGACAAAGCCGAACACCGCCGCAATATACAGCCATGCCAGCAGGATCATCGGCAGGCTGGGCGGCAGATCCTGTACGCCGGTCAGTGCCTCAAAGGGCAGCTGGAACAAAAGGCAGGGCACGATCCCGAAGTAGACATAATACCGGCCGTTATAGTAGGCCACATCCCACAGTGCATCGGGGGCCGCCTCCTGACGGGCGGCGGTGTCGTAGGGGTTTTGCAGCGCCGCCATAGCGGCGGGCGGGTCCTTCTCAAGATCAAGGCGGCCGTTCAGCAGGCTGTGCGCCAGCGCACCATACTGGGCCGATGCGTTGGAGGCCCAGTCATTGATGTGCATGGTAAAGTCGATGCGGCTCGTTCCCGACCAGTCCGGCGTATTGTAAAAGGCCGTTGCAACGCCCGCATTGAAGCGGTCCCCGAACGGTGCCAAAAACGCTGCCGCGCAGAGCGCAAGCCCCGCTGCCAGCATAGCCGGGCGGTACTTTTTCTCATGCCCACAATAGGAATCGCGCCAGAGAACGCTGGCCGGGCGCAGCGCAAAGCCCGCCAGTGCCAGCGCAAAGACCGCCGCAAACCGCAGGAGCGAGAAATCCAGCGGGCGGCGCACATTGGCATAGACCGTGGTCAGCTGTGCGTTCAGCGGGTAGCTGCGGTACTCCCCCTTGTAGCCGGTGACGGTCAGCGTCAGGGTATCGGCCCTGCCGGAAAGGTCCAGACTGCGGACCAGACTGCGCCCCGATGCAGGTGCAGCCTCCCAGCCCCAGCTTTGGCGGGATGCCGAGCTGGCCTCATCCGTAGCAGCCACATAAAGCTGGAGCAGGACATTTTTCTGCTCGGGGGTATCGCCGTCCGCCAGCGAGACCAGCCCGTCCAGCTGCAGGTTATAGACCTCAAAGCCGAGATCCGCAAATTCCAGCACGGTGCTGTCCCCCTGCAGCGTCAGCGGCGCAGCAGGGTCCGGGTCATTTGTCAGGTACGCCCGCAGATCCACCGGCGCATAGCGGCTGGTAGCCAGCCAGCTTAGATTGCCGATGAACACCTCCGCCCCAAGGCTGGCCGCCAGCAGCAGGACGACCACAGCCGGGGTGCGCAGCCTTTGCGGCAGTGCGCCGCGCAGGCGGAACCCGCAGACAATGCCGCAGGAAAGCCCCTGCATGGCCAGAATGGCTGCCAGACGGAATCCGTCAAAGTCAGCGGTCAGGCCCGGGCGGGACCAGATGCAGACCGCCCACAGCCAGACAAGCGCCGTGACGCCCGCCCCGGCGTAACCATCGGCGCGGGCGGGTTTGCGGTGTTGGACGCGGGCGGGCAGAAAAGTGAAGCCCGCTGCAAGGGTGATAGAAAGAAGTATGGTCAGAATCAGCATAAGGATAAATCCATTTTACATTGTTGTAGGGGCTGCACAGGTGCAGCCCGCGGCCTTGCCGGGAAATATCATTTCCCGTATAGTTGAGGGTCGGGCAGGGCAGGCCCCTACCGGGTAGTGCGTCACACTCATTATACCCCATTCCGCAGCGCGTTGTACAGCATTTCCGCTTTGGCGTGGCTGATGCCCTTGACCTCCTCCAGATCGGAGATGCTGGCAGCCTTGACCGCTGCAACGGTCTTGAAGTGTGCCAGCAGGGCAGCGCTGGTCTTTTCTCCCACGCCGGGAATGGCCGTCAGCGTGGCAGCGTAGGAGCGCTTTTTCATCATGCGCTTGCGGTAATCGTTGGCGTAGCGGTGTGTTTCGTCCTGAATATTCGTCACAAAGGTAAAGATATTGCGGTTGCGGTTGATCGCAATCTCGCCGCCCGCATCGTCCACAATGGCGCGGGTGCGGTGGTGATCGTCCTTGACCATACCGAAGGTGGGGACATTCTCCAGCGCCGTGCCGCGCAGGGCCTGCCTGACCGCGCCGACCTGCCCCCTGCCGCCGTCGATGAGCAGCAGGTCCGGCAGGGTGGCAAACTGGTTCTGCGGGCCGTCAGGCTTTTCCCCGCGGCGGGCCGCCTCGTATTCCGCCGCACGGCGGGAGAGTGTCTCTGCCAGCGAGGCATAGTCGTCCGTGCCCGCGACGGTGCGCATCTTAAAGCGGCGATAGCCGGCACGGTGGGGTTTGCCGTCCCGGAACACGACCATGCCGCAGACGCTGGAGCCATTGCCCCAGTTGGAGATATCGTAGCTTTCGATAACGCGGGGCGGCTCCTTCAGGCCAAGCAGCTGGGCGGCCTCCTCCAGCAGCTTTTCCTCGCGGGTGTAGCGGCCGCTCTCACGGCCAAGGCGCTCCACGGCATTGGTGTAGGCCATTGTGACCAGCTTTGCCACATCACCGCGCTGCGGCACATAAAGCTCAACCTTTGTGCCGCGGGCCTGGTTCAGTGCCTCATTCAGCGCCTCGGCATCGGGCGGCAGGGCGTCCACCGCAATGGTTTTGGGGATGTTCTCACCGTCCAGATAATACTGCGGCAGAAATTCCTCCCGCACGGCGTTGATGTCGGTGGTATCGTGGAAAACAAATTCTCGCTTGTCGGTCAGGCGGCCGTCCCGGTAGCGCAGCACAGCGGCGCAGACCGCATGGGTCGTGCCGGCCAGCGCAATGACATCCATCTCGGTATCGCCGTCCATAACGACCTTCTGGCCTGCGGCCACACGGTCAATGGCCATGATCTGATCGCGCAGCAGGGCGGCCGTTTCAAAGTCAAGGCGCTCGGAGGCGGCCTCCATCTTATCGCGCAGCTGCTTGACGATGTCCTTTTTGCCGTAGCGGATCATCCGCAGCGCGCCCTGCACTGCATCGTTGTAGGCCTCGCAGCTGATCTTGCCGCTGCACACTGCCATGCACTTTCCGATGTGGGCATTCAGGCAGGGGCGGCCCTTGCCAAGCTCCTGCGGGAAGCTCTTGCTGCAGCGGGGCAGCAAAAAGCAATTCTGCGCTGTTTCCACCATCTCCCGCACGGCAAACGATGAGGTGAACGGGCCGATATAGTCGGCGTCATCGTCATCCTTCTGCAGTGCCGCTGAGATGCGCGGCCATGCACCGCGCGTGACCTTGACATAGCTGTAGCCCTTGTCGTCCTTGAGCAAAATATTGTACTTCGGCGTGTGGGCCTTGATCTGGCTGGCCTCCAGCACAAGCGCCTCAAACTCGCTCTGGCAGACGATGACATCAAAGGTGAACGCATGGGCGATCATCTGGCTGACCTTGGCATCGTGGGGCACCCCCTCACGGAAATACTGCGACACGCGCGTTTTAAGGCGCTTGGCCTTGCCGATATAGATGATCGTGTCCGTTTTGTCACGGATGATATACACGCCGGGCAGCAGCGGCAGCATGCAGGCTTTTTTGTAGAGTTCAGCTTTTGTCATGGACAGACCTTTCTTACGGCAGCGCCGCTGCGCCCGACGCGCTGTATGCGGTGCCGCCGTATACAAAAAAAGCGGCGGGTCACCCCACCGCTGATTGTTTAAGGAAGATTACTCGGCAAAGCCGGAGCTGACCAGCTTGACCAGACCGTCAACTGCAGCCTGCTCATCGGCACCGTCAGCAATAATGCGGATGGTGGTGCCGCCGACGATGCCCAGGCTCAGGACACCGAGCAGAGACTTGGCGTTGACACGGCGCTCCTCCTTCTCGACCCAGATGGAGGACTTGTATTCGTTGGCCTTCTGGATGAAGAAGGTAGCCGGACGGGCGTGCAGACCAACCTGATTCTCAACGGTAACTTCTTTAACGTACATAGTTATTCTCTCCTACTTTTGAAAATAATATGCCCCTGTGTATCTACCGCGGGCGACTTCCAGGCGGTCTATTGCGTGTTAATACGCCGCCTTGATTGTCTCTATTTTATCCTATTCGGTCGATTTTGTACAGTGGAAAATTGCAAATTTGGCATGATTCTGTAATTCTGCCAAATCTTCGCGCGCGCGTTTGTGCAACTTTGCCAGTTTATTTTCAACATCGTTGTGGATTGACGACAAAAACAACGGTCAGCCCTGATAGCGCATTTCCAATTCTTCACAGTACAGCGCCGCAAATGCCTTTGCATCGGCAGGATCATAGCGGTGCAGCACGCTGCCGGTCAGCCGCCAGCCCATCCGCTTGTACAGCGCAATCGCGCGGGTGTTGGTGTTCAGCACCCCCAGGGTCGGGTGCGGATGCTCCGGCAGCTTTTTGCGGGCAAAATCCAGCATCTTAGCGCCGTATCCCCTGCCGCGGGCCGCTTCGGTCACAAACAGGCGGCCAATCTCCCCCGTTTTGTGGCAGACGCCCACCATGCCGTCAGCGCTGTCCTTGGTATAGTGCAGATAGAACGCCCAGCCGTTCTTTTTATCCTCCTGCAGCACAGGCAGATGGGCCTGCGGTGTGAGCATTTCCAGATATTGCTCGGTACAGACTGCCTCGCAGACAGCGCGGCGCCCCTCAGCCATCAGTGCGGCGCAGAGGGCGAGCTGTTCGTCATTTTTCACAAGGCGCATATTTTCGCCGCGCTTCCACTTCGGCAGCTCGGTCAGCGGGTGGCTCTCGCACCAGCCGTCATACAGGTCGGGGCGGCGCTCACGGGTCCGCTCACGGCTTTGGGCACCGCGCCATTCGTCAATTTTTTTGTGGTCGCCGGTCAGCAGCACCGGCGGCACAGCGCGGCCCTCCCAGACCTCAGGGCGGGTAAACTGGGGATATTCCAGCAGTCCGTCCCAGTAGCTCTCATCCTGATAGCCCTTTTCCTCGGCCAGCACGCCGGGCTGCAGGCGCAGCACGCTGTCGGCCACGACAAGGCTGGCCAGCTCACCGCCGGTCAGCACATAATCACCGATTGAGATTTCCTCATCACCGAAGGCGTCAATAACCCGCTGGTCAATGCCCTCATAATGGCCGCAGACGAGCGTAACGGCGTCATAGGAGGCCAGCTCCCGGGCCTTTTCCTCATTGTAGGGGCGGCCCGCAGCGGTCAGAAAAACCACATGCGGCTTTGCCCTGCCCTGCGCGGCGCACTGGGCCTGCACAGCCCGCAGGCAGTCGGCGATGGGCTGGGCGTACAGCACCATGCCGCAGCCGCCGCCGTAGGGGTAGTCATCGGTCTGCTTCTGCTTGTTTTTTGTGTAGTCGCGGATCTGGTGGCAGTGCGCCTCGAACAGGTTTTTCGCGCGGGCGCGGCCCAGAATGCTGGCCGAGAGGAAGCTGTCGCACAGCTCGGGAAAAAGCGTTACGATATCAATGCGCATCTGCTCAGCCCTCATCGCCGTTCACAGCATCGGTGAACATGCCCTCGATGGGGGTGATCAGAATGCGGCGGTTTTCAATGTCGATGGTCTTGACAAACTCCGGCACGGCGGGCAGCATGTGCTCCTCCCCCGCCGCATCGGTCACGGTGTAGATATCCTGCGCAGCCGGATGCTCCACATTCGTCAGGCGGCCGTAGACGCGGCCGGTATCGGCGTCTGCGACCTCACAGTCGAGCAGATCGTCAATGAAGTAGCGGCCCTTGGGCAGCCGGGCATCGGCCTTGGCCAGATAGTACACCCGCCCCACCTGAGCGCGGGCGGTGTCCATATCGGTAATGCCGTCCAGCCGCAGCAGGATCACATTGCCCTGTGCGCGCACGCCCAGCACACGGGTCTCGCCCGCGCCCTCGGCCGTGCTGAACAGCCGCTTGAATTTTGCCAGAAACGCCGCGCCGTCACAGAGCGGCAGGGCCTTCATTTCGCCGCGCACGCCGTGGGTGGACACGATCTTGCAGGCGGGAAGATAGTTTCGCATATATTCCTCCTGATACAGAAAAAGCACTTTACCCTGCGGCAAAGTGCTTTGTAACGGGTCTTAGTCGATCTCAACGATGACTTTTTCGCCCTGACGGACAGCCGCGGCACGCATGACAACGCGGATCGCCTTGGCGATGCGGCCCTGCTTGCCGATGACACGGCCCATATCGGCCTCAGACACCTTGAGGTGGTACACAACAGTGCCGTCCTCACGCATGGGATCAACAGTCACCTGCACGGCCTCCTTGTCCTCGACAAGGCCGCGGGCAACGGCTAATAAGAGTTCCTGCATGTGGCGTTCCCTCCCTAAAAAGCGAACAGATTACAGAACAGCGGCCTTCTTCAGGATCTCGCGGACAGTGTCGGTGGGCTGAGCGCCGTTGGACAGCCACTGCTTGGCCTTCTCAGCGTCGATCTTAACGACAGAGGGCTCCTTGGTCGGATCGTAGTAGCCGATCTCCTCAATGAAACGGCCATCACGGGCAAAGCGGCTGTCAGCAACAACAACGCGGTAGAAAGGAGCCTTCTTGGCGCCCATGCGGCGCAGACGAATCTTAACCATAGTAATATTCCTCCAAAAATTGTTTACGGCCCTTGGTTGGGCATCTTTAATATATTGTACATCCCGTGGGCCGTAAAGCCGAGCGGGTCATACCGTTGTAAATATCAGCGGCCAAAGTCTTTAAAGCCGCCTCTGCCGCCCATACTCCCGAGGCCGCGCATAAAGGCCTTGGGGTTGCGCTTGACCTTTTTCATCATCTTCTGCATCATTTCAAACTGACGCAGCAGCTTGTTGACATCCTCGACCGAGGTGCCGGAGCCGGCTGCAATGCGGCGCTTGCGCTTGGGGTTGATGATGTCGGGTTTAGCGCGTTCTGCCGGGGTCATCGAGTAGATGATGGCCTCGATGCGGGGCAGTGCCTTTTCATCGAGAGAGTCGGCGTCGATCTGACTGCCGCCGGGCATCATTGCCAGCAGCGAGGCAGCGCCGCCCATCTTCTTGATCTGCTGGAACTGGGCCAACAGGTCATTCATGTCGAACTTGTTTTCCATCAGGCGCTTGGCGGCAGCCTCGGCTTCCTTGTCGTTCTGGACGCTCTGCGCCTTTTCGATCAGGGAAAGCACATCGCCCATGCCGAGGATGCGGTTTGCCATCCGCGCCGGGTAGAACGGCTCAAGATCCTCGAGTTTCTCGCCCGTGCCCTGGAAATAAATCGGCATACCGGTGACAGCCAGCACCGAAAGCGCCGCACCGCCGCGGGTATCGCCATCAGTCTTGGTCAGAATGACGCCGCTGATGCCGACCTTCTCATTAAAGGTCTTGGCCACATTGACGGCCTCCTGACCAGCCATGGCATCCACGACCAGCAGGGTTTCATCGACCTCGACTGCCTGCTTGATCCGCACCAGCTCATCCATAAGCTGGTCATCGATCTGCAGGCGGCCTGCGGTATCCAGAATCACAATGTCATTGCCGTGATCCTTCGCGTAGGCCATCGCCTTCTGGGCGATAAGCTCGGGCTTTTCGGTGCCCAGTGTAAAGACGGGGACACCGGCCTGCTCGCCGACCACCTTCAGCTGCTCAATGGCGGCGGGGCGGTAGATGTCGCAGGCGACCAGCAGCGGGCGGCGGCCCTGACTGCGGTAGAATTTGCCGAGCTTGGCAGCGTGGGTAGTCTTGCCGTTGCCCTGCAGGCCGCACATCATCAGCACGGTCTGGCCCTTGTTTTTCAGGCGCAGGTATTTCGGCTCATTGCCGCCCATAAGGCTGGTCAATTCCTCGTTGACGATCTTGACGACCTGCTGGGCGGGGGTCAGGCTCTCCATGACCTCCTGCCCCATCGCGCGCTCCGAAACCTGAGCGCAGAAGTCCTTGGCAACCTTGTAGTTGACATCGGCCTCCAGCAGCGCCATGCGCACCTCGCGCATAGCAGCCTTAATGTCGGCCTCATTCAGCTTGCCCTTGCCGCGCAGCTTTTTGAAAACGCCATTCAAGCGCTCTGTTAAAGACTCAAAGGCCATCGGCATCCTCCTGCGTGTCCAAGCGTTGTAAGATCATGAGCATTTCCTGCGTGTCATGGTTGATACGCGAATCCGGCGTGAAGGAGCCGGAATTGCAGCAGCGAACCTCCGTGACGAGCACCCGCAGGCGGTCCAAATCGGCCTGCATCCGGGTGTGGCGGCGGGCGTTGCCGAGCTTTGCTTCCAGCTCGTCCAGCGCGGCCTCGCCATGCTTGATGGCGTCCCGCACCCCCTGCCGTGTGATGCCGAGATTTTCGGCAATTTCAGCTAAGGACAAATCCTCGTCATAGTATTCCGTCAGGATGACGCGCTGTTTTTCCGTCAGAACCGGACCGTAGAAGTCCAGCAGGACGGAGTAGGCAAGGTTTTTCTGCGGCTTACCGGCCATGCCCGCGCCCCCTTTGCTGCTTGTGAAGGCTGTGTAAAGTAATTTTCTTTACATCAGCCTATGAATTATAACAGAACAGGCGCCGGAAGTCAAGTCCGTAGAGCGATTTTTTGAAGAAATACGGCAGATTTTTTAGCAGCGCCGTGAGGGTATACGGGGAAAGCCCCTCCGACTTCGCTGCGCTCGTCACCTCCCCGCATAGCGAGGAGGCTTTCTCGCGGGCTTTGCCCGCGCAAAAGGCGCCCCACGAAGTGGGGAGCTGGCCGAGCCTGCGAGGCATGAGGGGCCTCCCCCCTTTGCCGCAATATTTTTCTCTCCATCCATAGCAAACCGCCCCGAACTATGCTATAATAAAAATGTTGTCGTTTTTTGAAAGTGAGGTGTCTGTCTGTGCCCATCCTGCGCAGCTATTATCAGGAGGTCTACCGTTCGCCGGTCGTGCGGCTGGACGGCTACTCCGGCCGCCACGGTTTGGAGGCAGGCATCCTCGCCTATCTGGATTTCGGCGGTGCGACCGGTACCTCCAAGGACGGTCTGGCCGAGACAATGCTGGCCTTTGCGACCGAGCGCGGCACGCTGCAGCCCGGCATGCCGGTGGTGGAGGTAAGCTCCGGCAGCTTCGGCGCGGCGCTGGCTGTCAGCTGTGCAACCACAGGACACCCCTGCATCCTTGTCGTGCCGAGCAACCTGCCCATTGCACGGCGCAAGCATTTACAGGACTTGGGCGCGCGCATCATTGCCTGCAGCAGCGGCGGCCGCCGCGCCATGGAGCGCATCGCCGAGGACACCGCCAAGCGATACGGCGGATATTACACCCACTATTTTTCCAACGATGATAACCCCGAGTATCACCGCCGGGTGACCGGCCCGCAGATTTTAAAGCACGCGGGCGATGCGATCGACGCCGTGGTCATCGGCGTGGGCAGCGGCGGGACCATCACCGGTGTGGCCGAGTACATAAAGGCATGGAACAGCATGGTGCGCATTGTGGCCGTGGAGCCTGCCGAGTGCGCTGCCATCTCGGGCGGGTTCATCGGCCAGCACAGCATCGCGGGCATCGGCCCCGGCTTTGTGCCGGAGAATTACAACCCCTATGTGGTGGACACCGTGCTGACCGTCACCTCAGCCGATGCCGAGCGTGCCGCGCGGGAGGTACTGTTCTTTGACGGCGTACCCGCCTGCACCAGCGCTGGTGCCACCCTGGCCGCCGCCGTGCAGCTGATGGGCATGGGCAAGGCCAAGCGCCCCCTGTGCGTCTTTGCCGGGCGGCGCACTTACGAATAAATTGTAAAATCTGCACATGCGCCCCGCACCGGGCTTTTCCGGTGCGGGGCGCGTGTGGTATACTTAAAGAAAAAGGCGGTGTTCTGTCATGAAGCTTCTGCTCTGCGTTCTGTCTGCCCTGCTGCTGGCCGGGTGTGCCGCAGGGGCGGCATCCGGGGATGCAATTTCCGCATCTGCGCCAGCTGCCACCGTGGAAACCGCCGAAGCAGCGCCGACTCCCGTCCCCGCAGCCGCTGCACCGCAGGGTCTGGAGCCGACCGGCGCGGCGGTGCTGGACTATGACGACATTCGGCTGATCGACTGTGATCGTGCGATGCAGACCTACCCCGAGACTGACTATTACACGATGTGCAAGGACGGCCTGTGGGGCCTGATGCGCAGCGATGGTACAGAAGTGCTTTCCTGCCGTGCGCCGGAGCCGCTGTTTGAATGTGACATTGACGAACACCACTGGCACGGGTATCTGGACGGGCTTGCGTGGGAGGAGAGCGACCCGCTGGAAAGGGAGTACAACGCCCGGTTAAAGGCAAGCGGCGATGGTACCCTCTGCGACGCCCACGATGGCGGCGGGTATCTGGGCTTTGTCGATTTACAGGATAATGCTCTGCATATCTACTACGGTGCCCTTGGCCCGGGTGAGCTGAGGACACCGACCGATGCGGACATGCTGCTCTTCAGCGGCAGCGCCAACGGCTTTGTGCCTGTCCGGGACGGTGTGCTGGAGGCCGAGGGTGACGGCTGGTTCAACTACATTGGCGGCGAGCAGTATGTCTATCGAAACAGAGACACCACAGCTGCGAACGAATTTATTTACAGTGCGGCAGATTTCTTTTTTGACGCGCCGCTGGCCCCCGCACAGCGGGACGGCAAATGGGTGTATCTGGATACAGCGGGCAACGAAGTGACTGCCCCCTGCTACGATGGCGTGTACAGGCCCAACCGCTGCACCGATGAACCGCGGGTCTTTGCCCGGGCCGCACCACTGCTGAATGGCTGCGCAGTTGTCAGCCGTGACTGGAAATTCGGTCTGCTCGACAGCACCGGGGCGGAGCTCGTCCCCTGTGTGCATGACGGCCTTGTCTGGGACGGCGGCACGGCATGGATCAGGCAGGCTGACGGCTGGCACGAATACAGCATTCCCGGTGTGACAAAGCCTGACCCATGGCGGCTTTTGCTGGACAGTCTGGGCGCAGATATTACCGCCCCCGACACCCCGCCCGCGCGGACGGACGCAATCTTTTTTACGACCCGCACCAACGGCGAGCGGCTGAACCTGCGCGCCGGACCGGGCACAGGGTATGACATCATCGGCAAAATTCCCGATTATCTGCGGCTGCGCATCTACGGTACGATGTCCAGCGCCCCCGGCTGGGCGCTGGTGCAGTACGACCAGCAATACGGCTGGGTCAGCACAGAATATTTGCAGAGATAAGCGAACAGCCCCAGACAAGCGGTGTCTGGGGCTGGTTTTATTTCTTTTGGCGGGGCGTGCGCTTGGCGGTGCGGCGGGTTGCAGGCTTTTTGGCCGGCTTCGGCACCGGCTTTACCCGCACAAACTGAATAGGGTTGCCGTTGGCAAGAATGCGCTCCTCAACCTCGAGTTCCGCCAGCGAGGTCAGGAACTTGTTCAGGCTCTTGGAGCCGAAGTTTCGCACATCGAAGTCCGGGTAGCGCTTGATGAGCTGATCCCCCACGCGGGAGGTGCGCACCCAGCCGGTGCCGTCATCCATCTCATCGATCAGACCATGAATGATGCGGCCGATGGAATCCCGGTTGATGGCGGTGTCGTCCCCCGCAGCGGCGCGGGCGCTCGTCTCGGCAGCAGAGGCGGCCGGGGCATCGCCCTCCGCCTCATTGAGATCACCGTGGTCGAGGATCAGATCGAGGTACTTGAACTGGTCGCAGGCCTTGACAAAGGGGCCGAGCGCCTTGCTCTCCCCCATGCCGATGACAAGCTTGCCGGCCTCCCGCAGGCGGGCCGCCAGCCGGGTGAAATCGCTGTCTGAGGAAACAATGCAGAAGCCGTCCAGATTGCCGCTGTAGAGCAGGTCCATCGCGTCAATAATCATGGCGGAATCTGTAGCGTTCTTGCCGGTCGTGTAGCTGTATTGCTGGATGGGGATGATGGAATTGTTCAGCAGCGCATCCTTCCAGCTTTTCAGCCGCGCATCAGACCAGTCGCCGTAGATGCGTTTACAGGCTGCAACGCCAAAGTTTGCAGCCTCGTCCAAAATCACCTTGACATACTTGGGCGAGATATTGTCCGCATCAATCAGGATCGCCAGTTTCAGGTCTTCCATGGCTTACTTCCTCTCCCGCTTGGGCTGCTCAAAATACATATAGAGCTGGCACGGGATCATGCCGTTGTAGATCTTGCGGCGGCGGGCAGCCTTTTTGCCAAAGTGCTGCTCAAAGTCCGCATCGGCCGTGATGGCGTACAATCCCTGCGCAGGGTGCGCCTGCCAGACCTGACCCAGCGTGCGCGCCAGACTTGCCGCCTCGGAGGCATCACCCAGACGCTCGCCGTAGGGCGGGTTGGTCAGCACGACCGCATTGTCGAGCGCACGGAAATCCCGGACATCCGCAACCTCAAAGCGGCAGCGGTCCCCCACACCGGCCAGCTTGGCGTTGGCGTTGGCCAGCGCCACAGCGGCGGGGTCGATGTCATAGCCGATGCCCTCAAAGGCGGCGTCCTTGCGGACCTCTGCAAGAGCCTTCTGGCGCTGCTCTGCCCAGAGGTCAGCCGGCACAAAGTCGAAATGCTCGGCGGCAAAGCGGCGGCGCAGACCGGGGGCCAGATTCAGTGCCTTCTGCGCGGCCTCAATGACCAGCGTGCCGGAGCCGCAGAACGGGTCCTGCACGAGAGAGTCACGGCGCACCCGGCCCAGATCGGCGATAGCTGCGGCCAGCGTCTCCTTGATGGGTGCCAGCGTGGCGTTTTTGCGGTAGCCGCGCTTGTGCAGGCCGTCACCGGAGGTGTCGAGATAGATCTCCACCGTGTCCTTGCGCAGCGCAAAGCGGATCTTGTACAGCGCACCGTCCTCCGGCAGGGTGCCGACCTTATGGCCGTTCATCAACCGCTTGACGATGGCTTTTTTTACGATGCTCTGGCAGGCAGGGACGCTGGACAGCTGGCTGGACAGGCTCGAGCCCTTGACCGGGAAGGCCGCGTTGGCGGGGAGCAGCTCCTCCCACGCGATAGCGTAGCAGCCGTCAAACAGCTCATCAAAGGTAGTGGCCTTGTAGGTGGCCAGCAGCAGCAGCACGCGCTCGGCGGTGCGCAGGTTCAGGTTGGCGGCGGCGATCATATCCGCCCCGCCCTGAAATGCCACACGGCCGTCCGTCACCTGAATATTCTGTGCGCCCAGACGCTTGACCTCAAAGTTCAGCGTGGATTCGGTACCGAAGAAGCAGGGCGCGACCATCGTGTAAAGTGTAGACATAGGTGTCCTTTCTTGTGTTGTTCTTGCCTCCCTCTGCGAGGGAGGTGGCCGAAGGCCGGAGGGAGAGAGCCGTGCCCTGCTGCAAGGCTCCGGGCGTTTTCAACGCTCTCTCCCCCAGCCCCCTCGCAGAGAGGCCAAAAGAGAAATTTTGTAAAATTGCAAAAAGACCCCAGCCCGGCGGCTGACAGCCGTCAGGATAGGGCCGTTCATTGTATTGGCTTTCGCGGCCGGTATCAGCCGCGGCGGCGGGAATATCCGCCGCGATGGTTCTCCGTCACGCGCTTGAGATCCGCGATTTTTTCCTCGCTGCGGGTCTTGTAGCGGGCCATCATGTCCTCAAAGCTCATATCGCCCTGAGGTGCGGCAGGCTTGGGCTGCCAGACGCGGGGCTTTTCCTCACGCTTGGGGCGCGGGGCCGGGCGGCGGTCACTGCCGCCAGCAGCGCGCTCACCGTGCTGCTGGCGCGGGCCGCGCTCCGGCGCGGGCTGGGTGCGCTTGATGGACAATGCGATCTTGCCGTCCGGTGCGATCGAGATCACCTTGACGGAAACCGTCTGCCCATCGCTGAGCACCGTGGAAAGATCCTGCACAAACTCGTAGGAAACCTCGGAGATGTGGACAAGACCGGTCTTGCCCTCCGGCAGAGAAACGAACGCGCCGAACGGCTTGATACCAGTGACCTTGCCCTCGACAATATCCCCAACTTGTAATGCCAAACTATGATACCCCTTTAAATGTAATTTTTATGCCAGGGGGCTGCCGCAAAGCGTCCCCGCTGAAAACGATCTATTTGCCGCTGATGTCCACAAAGACGCGCTCGTTGGGCTTGGCGTAGCCCTGCTCCCGGGCGTAGCGCTCAATAATAGCGCTTTCGCCCTGATCCAGCGTGCCGGACAGCTCGGCGTTTTCGGTAAGCTGTGTGCTGAGCTGGTTCTGCACAGATTGCAGCTCCTGCTGCTTGGATGCAATGGACACCTGATACTGCACGAGATTGACGAACAGCGAGCCGCAGACGATCAGAAACACCGGAACGGTGATCCACCACGGCAGGAATCCACGCTGGGACTGTCCCCTGTTTTTGCTCATAGTGGGATGCCCCCTTCCCCAAAAATGCACACACAACCACTTGTAGCTAATTATATAATATGGTCGAAGGTTTTTGCAACTGTTTTTCAGCGGATTTTTGCTTTTTTTCGGACTTTTTTGCCTTTTTGCGCTCTCTACGGCGGCTGCGGGCGGCGGCAAGGCGCTTTTTGAGGGGCAGGACAGCGGTTTTCTCCACCGCATGCAGCGGTGCCAACAGGCAGACAGCGGCTGCAGCTGCACAGCGGTGTACAGCGGGCTGCACGGTCCAGTGCCAGCATACCGCCCCCAGCAGCAGCGCGGCGCTCATATACCAACGGGCCAGACCGCCCGCACTGGCCCCGGCAGCGAAGCCGCAGACCAGCACCGCCGCCGCGGCAAAAGCCGCTATATCCCGGAAAAAGCAGCGCAGCGCCCCCTCCCCCAGTGCAAGGCGCACAGCATCCCGCGCGCCCGCCAGCAGGCAGCCCAGCCCAAGGCACCACAGCACATCCCCCAGCACCGCCCACGGGGCGGGTGACGGGGCCATCTAACGAAAGAGCCGCGCCAGCAGACCGCCGCCGGACTGCTGGTTTTCCGCATACTGCAGATATTCGATCCTGCCGGAGATCTGCACCTGCCCGCTCTGGGTGGACAGCTCCCCGATCTGCAGCTCCTGCCCGCCGATGGTCAGATTGCCAAGCGGCGTTTCCAGCACAGCGGCGCTTTCATCACAGCTGATGACACGGCTGACACCGGTCACGGCCAGATGGCGGCGGTCCCGCAGGGCAAGGCCGTGGCTTTGCTGCTGCGGCTGGCCGGCGCGCGGCTCCAGTTTTGTTTCCGGCATGGCGGTCCCTCCCCTGCTTGGTTACAGTGATACTGTATGCGGCAGGCACCGCTTTTAGAACCCCGCGCCGGGCGGTGGGGCATTATTCCTCGATGATCTCAAACATTTCCCGTGCGACATCCTTGCCCTTCTGCTCCACATCGGACAGGACGCGGATCTTGACAGGGCGGTTGCCGAAGGTGACCTCAATGATGTCGCCGAGCTTTACGGTATAGCTGGCCTTGGCAGGCTTGCCGTTGACCAACACACGGCCCGCGTCCGCAACCTCGTTGGCAAGGGTGCGGCGCTTGATGACACGGCTGACCTTCAGGTATTTATCCAGACGCATAGATGTTTTCCTTTCGATACAAAACCGCCCCGCCGCAGAAGCGCGGCGGGGCGGAGCGGACCATTACTTACTGAACAGAGTCCTTCAGGGCCTTGCCGGCCTTGAAAGCGGGCAGCTTGGAGGCCTCAATGGTGATCTCCTCACCGGTCTGGGGGTTGCGGCCCTTGCGTGCAGGGCGCTCACGGACCTCGAAGGTGCCGAAGCCGACCAGTGCAACCTTGTCGCCCTCCTTCAGGGCGTTGGTGATGGCGTTCAGTGCGCTGTTGACAGCAGCCTCGGCGTCCTTCTTGGTCAGGTTAGCCTCATTCGCAACAGCGGCGATCAGTTCAACTTTCGTCATGGTATTATACCTCCAAAGTGTTATATCAGCAAAAAGCAGCTGCGGAAAACTCCGTCCCGCTCGGCCCACTTCTTAGCTTTCTGGGTTGTCGGCGTGCGCTGTGGTAAACGCAGCGTTGCATTTCTGCAGGGCCTGCTCCGGGTCGATGCCCGCACTTCGTGCAAGCGCCGCAGCAGCAAACAGAAGTTGCCCCATCGCCTGCTCCGCCCGGGCCTTGTCTGGTGCGGTCTCAACTGCCGCAGCCGCAGCAGCGACCGTATCGGCTGCCGACTCTGTCTGCACGCCGCAGCGGGCAGCACGCTTCTGCAGCTTAGCGGCACGCATCAGGGCAGGCAGCGCCTTAGGGACGCTTTCGAGCTCGTCTGCAAGGGTCAGACGGCCCTTTTCCTTATTCTTGAGCGAATCCCAATCTTTTATGCTCTCGTCCCCGCCAAAAATATGCGGGTGACGATTGATAAGCTTACGGCAGACACCGTCACACACCTCATCAAAGGTAAAGTGACCGGCCTCCCGCTCGATCTGCGCGTGAAAGACCACCTGCATCATCACATCGCCCAACTCCTCACAGAGAAGCTCGGGGTCATTCAGGTCGATGGCATCCACTGCCTCGTAGACTTCCTCAAGGAAGTTCATCCGGATCGAGGTGTGGGTCTGTACCTTGTCCCATGGGCAGCCGCAGTCCGGGTCCCGCAGGATCGCAATGATCGCAGCCAGGTCGTCTGCCGTATACTGCTGTTTTTCGGGGTATGCGTTCATAGACCTTCTCCGCGCTCACAGAAATGCAATACGCTACATTTTACACAAACCGGCGGATTTGTCAAGCGTTGGCCGTCCGCCCGGCTGCATTTTTTCGCTGTAGTGTTGTTTTTACAGCTGTGCGCCGCAATGGTTGCAGAACAGCGCGTCACCATCGACCTCAGCCTTGCAGACGGGGCAGATCTTGGTCTCGCCGCGCAGCTGGATGGGCTCCTCCTCGATTTCCTCCTCCGGCTCCTGCTCGGGGGCATCCTCGGCGGCGTCAGCAGCCTCCTGTGCCTCGACCTCTGCGCGCTCGTCCTCGGTCATGCCGGCCTTGATCTCCTCAATGGCCTTCTCGACCTCTGCCACGGCGTCGATATACTTTTCGACCAGTGCGGGGTTCTCCTCACCGGCCTTATGCAGGCTGTAGACCAGAGCGCCCAGCTGGCGCTGTGCCTTGGACAGTCGTGCCTGCTGGTTCAGAAGATCCAGCTTGTTTTTGCCCTTGTCTGCCAGATCCTGCGCCGTCTTTTTAGCGGAATCCACCAACTGCAGGCCCTGTTCCTTCAGCATCTCAATATCCAGTTCAAACATAGTCAAGCACCTCTTTCTTCTTGCCTGAACACGGCATCTGTGCCGTGCGATTTAGGTCTATTATAGCCTATTGCGGCGCGGTTTGCAACGCGCAAATGTATATTTTCCGTGAATTGTACGGCATTATTTACCAATAAACTCCCGCAGCAGGCTGTTTTGGGGCACAAGCTCGGTGCCCAGCGCCGGAAATGCGTCAAACCTTGCGCGCAGGGCCTCCAGCTGGCGGGCCTGCACGGGGGTCAGCTCCGGGTCGGCAGGCATCGCGTCCAGCACGGTGCGCCACAGGCAGACCTCATAGGTGTGGGTCGTGTCCAGCAGCAGGTTGGCGCGCGGCTTGTAGGGCTTAATGAACCGTTCCTCTCCCGCGCAGACATGACCCCACAGCCCCAGCGTAAAGGCGGCCCCATGCCCGCGGAACAGATAATCCCGGACGATACGCCGCGCCAGCCGGATGTCCCGGGTGGCCAGGCAGCAGGCATCGCTGCTGTCGGCGTATTCCTCCCGCAGGCCTGCATACAGGCAGAGGGCGGCCCCGGCGGGCAGCTCCTCGGTCAGGGCCGGGTTCAGAGCGTGCAGACCCTCGATGATAACCACCCCGCCTCGGGCATCAATATGGCGGGTGCCGCTGGGCTGCTGAAGCGTAAAGTCAAAGACCGGTGCTTCACAGATGCCGGTTTTGTACAGCTCCTTCAGGCAGAGATGCAGCCGCTCCAGATCCAGTGCCTCCAGACTCTCATAATCATCGCTGCCATCGGGATTTTTGGGATATTTCCCCTCCCCGATATAAAAATCATCCAGACTGACGACCTGACTGCTGTGGCCGCGCGCCGCGATGGCCCCGGCGATCTTATGGGCCGAGGTCGTCTTGCCCGCAGCGGACGGGCCGGTCAGCATGACGATGCGCTGGCCTGCCGCCAGCACCTCATCGGCGATGCTCTCGATCTGGTCGTGATAATGCTGCTCGCTCAGGGCCGCCAGCTCCTGCGAGCTGCGCGCGGCCAGCGCCACAAGGTCACGGCTGATGAAGCGTTTGCGATGTGTAACGTGCATAGAAATCCTCCACGGCCTTTTTGCGGTCAAGAAGCTCCGCAAAGCGGTCGATGTACTCAGTGGGATATTTGAAGTTGAAGATGCGCTCGATCTTGCCGCGGCGCTGCCCCGGAATGACAAGCTTGGTGGACCCGCCCGCACCGGCCGAAAGAATGGTGTGGACCTCCTCCATAATATAGATATTATACAGACACTCAAAACCCGGCTTGGCCCAGCCGATATTTTCCAGATTCTGCAGTGTGCCCTTCTGGCGGTACATATAGTAGGGTCGGTAGCCGGCATCGGCCAGCATACGGCAGCTGTCAAGCATGGCGGCAACATCGGCATAGTTGGCAGCGCGATGCTCGACCACGATGTTGGATGCCCGCTTGAGGGTCAGCGTGTGGACCGTGATGTTCTCCGGCGCAAGCGCGATGGCCTGCCGCAGACTGGCTGCAAAGCCTTCAACCGTGTCCCCCGGCAGGCCCGCGATCAGGTCCATATTGATGTTGGTATGCCCTGCAGCGCGCGCGGCCGCGAAGCAGTCGATAATATCCTGCGCCGTGTGGCGGCGGCCGATGTTGCCCAGCACCGTATCGGAGAAGGTCTGCGGGTTGATCGAGATGCGGGTGGCGCCGTACTGCTTGATGATGCGCAGCTTTTCGGCATCGGTGCAGTCGGGGCGGCCCGCCTCCACCGTGTATTCTTCCAGCTGTGCCAGATCAAAGGTGCGGGCAATATGGGACATAAGCTGCGCAAGCTGGGCAGCCGACAGGCTGGTGGGCGTTCCGCCGCCGATATAGAAGGTGCGGATACGCAGCCCGGCGCGGTCGGCGGTCTGGCGGATGGCGGTCAGCTCCTCACAAAGCTTATCAACATAGGGCTGCACAAGCGCGCGGGTGGCCTTATCCCCCACCGTGCGGGAGACAAAGCTGCAGTAGCTGCACCGGGTCGGGCAGAACGGGATGCCCGCATAGACGCTGCAGTCCATCGGGTCGGCGGCGTCCAGAACCGGCTTTTGCAGGTCGGCAATGCCGAGCGCGAGGGCAAACTTTTCCGGCGCGCAGCCAAAGTGGTCAAGGAAGCGCGCGCGTATCTCGTCCTCACCCGCACCGGCTGCGCGCATGTCGTGAATGATGCGCACCGGCCGCACACCGGTCATCATGCCCCATGGCGGCGTGATGCCGGTTGCCCGGCAGAGCATACCGTACAGCAGCCGGCACAGGGCGTACTCCGCATCCTCGCCCTGCGGGCGCAGGGCGGTTTGCCACTGCAGCTTACCGTTGAGGCGCAGCAGGGCCAGATCGGTGCATTGGTGGCTCTGCGCCAGCACAAAATCACCTTCCTGCGGGAGATTTTCCGACTTCTCCGCACCGGGGAAAAACAGCCGTGCGGTATGCTCAGCTTCATAGCCCGCTGCGGGGCCGCGTAAAATGATCTGCATCAAAACCATGCCTCATTCATATAGGGATTGGAGCGGCGTTCCTGCCCAAGGGTGGTAAAATCCTCATGCCCGGGCAGGACTTTTGTTTCATCGGGCAGGGGCAGCGCCGCCAGCAGAGAGAGGCTCTGCTGCATCTGGCGCATGCTGCCGCCGGGGAAATCCGTCCGCCCGCAGGAGCCGGCAAACAGCGTATCCCCGCTGAACAGCACCCCGTCACACCACAGGCATACGCCGCCCGGCGTGTGGCCGGGGGTGTGGTAGATCTTGAAGGTCAGCTCATCGATCGTAAGCTCGTCACCAGCCGGCCATGTGTCCGTGATGACATCGGGTGTCAGGGGCAGCAGCTGGCTGCCCGCCGCATCGGCCGGGTCCATATAGACCTTGCAGCCGGTTGCTTTTTTGAGGGCTGCCACCGCCCCCACATGGTCGTAGTGACCGTGGGTCAGCAGGATATGGCTCAGCGTTGCGCCCGCCTCGTCCAGCGCCTTCTGATAGGTGGCAGGCTCGGCCGCGGCATCGATCAGGATGCCGTGCTTGGCGTTCGTGATAATTAAAAAGGTATTCGTGTACAGCGGCGGAACGCCGTGGATATGCTGGATGTTCATTGCGTCCTCCCTTGAATTTTGCTTACTTTTTCCACTCGTCGGTATCGATCACGATGGTCACCGGGCCATCGTTCACAAGGTTGATCTGCATGTCCGCGCCGAATTCGCCGTGTTTGACCTCCTGCAGGCCCTGCCGGCCCATCTCATCAAGGAACTTTTCATAGCACGGCACCGCCAGCTCCCCCTTGGCGGCATGGCTGAAGCTTGGGCGCTTGCCTCTGGCCGTATCACCGTACAGGGTGAAGTTCGACACCACCAGCGCCGAATAGCCCAGCTCGACCGCGCTGCGGTTCAGCTTGCCATCCTCGTCCTCAAAAATGCGCAGGTGCGCGCATTTGTCAGCCAGCTTCGGCACAATATCGATCTCATCGGTTTCACGCACGCCCAGCAGGATGACCAGACCCGGGCCGATGGCGCGCGGCTCGCCGCCGTTGACCGTAACGCTTGCGCGGGTTACGCGCTGAATGATTGCTCGCATAGGGTGCTCCTTCCATGTAAGGCTTCCCCCTTGGGGGAAGCTGGCGCCGTAGGCGACTGATGAGGGGCCCCCCTCAGGGGAAGGCCTTCAAACTCAGTTTCTCGTCACGCTGACGACATCCTTGATCTTTTTCAGGCGGGCCACAACGCTGTTGAGATGCTCGGTGTTGGTGATGCCCACCGTCACGCTCATCCGGGCACGCCCCTGCTCGGCGGCGCGCGCCGTCAGCGAGTAGATGGGCACGCGCATATCGCCCAGCGCCAGCGCCACATCCGACACAAGGTTCGGGCGGTCCATACAGACGATATCGAGCGTTGCCTTATAGCTTTCGCGGGCCTCGTCATCCCAGTAGGCGCGGACCCAGCGGTCAATATTCTCGGGGTGGCGCATGCTCTCGCGGGCGTTGGCACAGTCCCGCTTATGGATGGAAACACCAAACCCGCGGGTGACAAAGCCGATGATCTCATCGCCGGGCAGCGGTGAGCAGCACTTGGCGAACTTGATGGGGCAGTTGTCGATGCCCTCCACCACGACGCCCTCGGAGGAGTGCATCCGTTTGAGCTCGACCGTAACCGGCCGCGGCTCGGTGGTCTGGAGCTTGGTGTACTCCTCCTTCAGCTTGGGCAGCATGCGGGAGAGCTGCAGCCCGCCGTAGCCGATGGCGGCGTACATCTCCTCCACACTGTTGCAGCGGTTGCGGCGGGCCAGCGCCTCCATAAAGACGGGGCGCTGCTCATCGCTCAGCGTCATGAGGTTGCGGCGCATCTCGCGCTCAAGCGCATCGCGCCCCTCTTGGACATTTTCCTCCCGCCGCTCCTTTTTAAACCAGTTGCGGATCTTATTTTTGGCCTCGCTCGTCTTGACGATGTTGAGCCAGTCACGGCTGGGGCCGCGGTTTTCAGGGCCGGTGATGATCTCGATGATCTCACCGGTCTGGACCTTGTGGTCGATCGGCACGATGCGGTTGTTGACCTTTGCGCCGATCATGCGGTTGCCGACAGCCGAATGGATGGCGTAGGCAAAGTCGATGGTCGTGGCACCGGCCGGCAGGTTGATGACATCGCCGCGCGGGGTAAAGGCAAATACCTCCTCCGGCAGCAGGTCGCTCTTGATGTCACTGAGCAGGTCGGTGGCATCCGCACTCGAGCGCTGGCTTTCCAAAAGCTGGCGCACCCACGCCAGCCGCTCATCCAGCTTATCGCCGCTGCCGGTAATGCCGGCCTTGTACTTCCAGTGGGCGGCGATGCCGTACTCCGCCATGCGGTCCATATCCCATGTGCGGATCTGCACCTCAAACGGGATGGCCTCGCGGCCGATGACTGTCGTGTGCAGGGACTGGTAGCCGTTGGGCTTCGGGGTCGAGATGTAATCCTTAAAGCGGTTCGGCAGCGGATGGTACATATCGTGGATCAGACCCAGCGCCGTGTAACACTCGGGGACATTGTCCAGAATGATGCGGACGGCGTAGATGTCGTAGATCTCCTCAAAGTCCTTGTTCTGCATATACATCTTGCGGTAGATGCCGTAGATGCTCTTGACGCGGTGGCGGATAGTGGCCTTCTGGATGCCGTTTTCCGCCAGATGCTTGGCGATGGTATGGCAGACCTGATGCAGAAACTCATCGCCGTGCTTGTTCAGCAGGTCACGGATCGTCTCATAGCCGACCGGGTCCAGATAGTGCAGGCTGCGGTCCTCCAGCTCCTCCTTGATGTTGGAGATGCCGAGGCGGTGGGCGATGGGCGCATAGACCTCCATCGTTTCAAGGGCCTTGTCGCGGCGCTTCTGCTCCGGCCAGGCGTCACCGGTGCGCATATTGTGCAGCCGGTCGCAAAGCTTGATGATCATGACGCGGACATCCTGACTCATCGCCAGCAGCATCTTGCGCAGGTTCTCAGCCTGACGGTCCTCGACATTGGAGAACTTGATCTGGGTCAGCTTGGTAACGCCGTCAACAAGCAGCGCAACCTCGGGGCCGAACTTCTGCCGGATCTCCGTTACCGATACGGGGGTATCCTCCGCCACATCGTGCATCAGGGCTGCAGCAATGCTCTCGCTGTCCATACCCAGCTCCACAAGGATCTGCGCCACGGAAAGCGGATGACAGATATACGGCTCGCCGCTGCGGCGGCGCTGCTCACCATGCGCCTTGGCGGCCAGCTCGTAGGCGCGGTCGATCATCTCAAAGTCATACGGACGGCCGCTGTCGATCATACTTGCCTTCAGGTCGTCATAGGTGATGGGCATTTTTACTTCCTGCACGGTTGTGTTTTCCATGGTCCATTCCCTCTCCGTTTTTATAAAATCGCACAGCTCTTTGTAGGGGGCGATGCTCGGCATCGACCCGGGAACATCGCCGTTGCCGCCACGCTCCGCGGGCGGATGCGAGCATCCGCCCCTACAATCCCGGATAAAACCGCGTTTTATCCTTGTTTCGCCATGGTCGCCAAACGCTGCAAAACCGGCGCGGACGCCAGATCCTGCTTAGCAGTCACAGCCACAGGCAGCCAGCGGCCGTCCTGCTCCTCAATCAGGCCCAGCTCCTGCAGTGCGGTCAGGCTGGCCAGCATACGGCCGGTGTTCTGCACACCCTGCGCCGCAAAGACCGGCTGCAGGTCCGCTGCAGCCACCTGCCCCGTGCGGATGCGGCGGTAGAGCGCCACGGTGTCGGCGCGGTCCGGCAGCAGCACAGCGGCACGGTCCGCAGGCAGGGTACCGCCGGTGCGGAACGCTTCAAACCAAGCGGCCTGCTCGCTGGGGGTATTGCCCAGCCCGGCAGGGCGGATGACCTTGAGATGCGCCGACACCATCGGCCCGCTGCGCCCGTTGAAGATCGACACCTCGAGGGCAGCCTCGACCTCGCTGCCCACCGGGTAGGCAAACGCCTGCGGTGCAACGCCGAAGATCGATGCAAACAGGGTATCGCTGCCCTGCCGCAGCCGCAGACGGGTGTGCCGCCCCTCACTGCCCATCGGCCAGATGCCGTCCACAAAGGCGTGCTGCACCAGCAGCACCGGTGTGGGGTTTTCGCGGCCGAAGGGGGCCAGACGGCCAAGCTCCTGCACATTGTCAAGGCTCAGTTCCCCCAGCGTAACGGCGGCATCAAGCTGCAGGCTGACGGCCTCGGGCTGCGCGGCGTGGTCAGCAGCCCAGGCATTGATGGCCTGACGGAAGGCGGGCAGGTTGTCCTCCTCAATTTCGACACCGGCTGCTGCCGCATGGCCGCCGAAACGGGTCAGATACTGTGCGCACCCTGCCAGCGCGCTGTGCAGATCAAACGGGTCAGGGGCACGGCCGCTGCCGCGTCCTTCGCCCTCATGCATCGAAATAACGATGACCGGGCGGCCGAACCGCTCCATAAGGCGCGCGGCCACGATACCGATGACACCGGGATGCCAGTCCTCACCGCTGACGACAAGCACCCGGTCCCGGGTGCGGGCCGGGTCTTTTTCCAGCGTCTCCAACGCGGCAGCAAATACCTGCTGCTCGGTTTGCTGACGCTCGGTGTTGATCTCTGCCAGACGGTCCGCAATGCCGGTCGCCTGCTCCTCGTCCCCGCAGAGCAGCAGCTTGAGCGCCACGGCAGCATTGTCCATGCGGCCCGCCGCGTTCAGGCGCGGGGCCAGACTGTAGCTGACCGTATCCGCCGTGACCGGCTTTCCGGCACAGCCGGCGCTTTCCAGCAGGGCGTGCAGGCCGGGGCGCATCGTATCCTGCAGAAGGTCCAGCCCCTCCCGGACGATGGTGCGGTTTTCCCCCACCAACGGCATGACATCGGCTACCGTGCCGAGCGCGGCAAGCTCGCCGTACATCTCCAAAAGCTCGGCAGGGTCGCAGCCCTCCAGCGCAGCGCAGAGCTTAAAGGCAACGCCCGCACCGCACAGATCCTTAAACGGGCTTTCATCATCGGCCCGCTTGGGGTCCACCACGGCAACGGCATCGGGCAGCGTATCGCCCGGCAGATGGTGGTCGGTGATGATAAGGTCCAGCCCCAGCTCTCTGGCGCAGGCTGCCTCCTCCACGGCAGAGATGCCGTTGTCCACCGTCACGACCAGCTTGAAGCCCTTCTGTGCCAGCGATTCAAGCGCAGCGCGGGTCAGGCCGTAGCCGGAGCCGCGCGTGGGCAGCTTGCAGCGCACATGTGCGCCCTGACTGGTGAGACATTCGTACAAAATAGCCGTTGCCGAGATACCGTCCACATCATAGTCACCGTAGATGACCATGAGCTCCTCATTTTCAACGGCCTGTTCGATGCGGGCGACTGCTTTGTCCATATCCTTGAGCAGAAACGGATCACTGAGCGGCTCGCCCTGCCCCAGCATTGCCTGCGCAGCGGCGGGCTCGGTACAGCCGCGGGCGGCCAGCACCCGGCGCAGCAGTACACCGCACCCGGCACCCGCCAGCGAGGTTTCGGCGGCGGGATTGCCCTTTTTCAGTTGCCACGCAGGGTAATTCATACAGTTTAACTCCTTGTGTTAAAATCAGATTCAAAATCATGGGTCAGGCCGTCCTGCCGCAGCATCGTTTCCAGCGTGTCGATCTCGGTCGAAACATCCATGCTCACATCCTGCAGCAGCGTATCATACAGCTTTGCATATGCCTGATTCAGCGTGTGCAAAATGCCGGTGATGTCGCGGCGTATCTCGGCGGCATTGGCGGTGTCCGTATCGCCAAGACCCTGCGCTGTATCGAGCAGCTTGCGGGTCGTGGGCAGGTAATATTCGCGGAAGCGGCGCACCCGGCCAAGCTGCTCGGGGTGGTTATGCACAAAGCCAAGAATGGACGCGCAGATCTTGCGCATCTGCACCAATTCTTCATCGGCATCGCTGCCCAGTCTGCCGCAGCAAGCCTTTAAATAGTTCAGAAAATCCACGCCCTCGCGCTGGAACTGCTCGGCCTCGGTCAGCGGCGCAGCAGATGCCGGCTGCGGTGCGGCAGCGGGCTCCGGTGCGGACGGCAGGAGCGAATCATCCAGATAGAGGGTGCTGTAATCATCGGAAATGGCGGCATTGGGAAGATCCCCGTTCGCCACAGCCTTTGCAACGGTTTCATAGGCATTTTCCTGCTTGATCTGCGCCTTGCGGGCCAGCGCGGGCAGGTCGCAGGTCCAGTCATTGGCAGCGCGCAGCAGCTTGCGCAGGCGGCTGAAATAGGTCAGCTTTTTCATGCCCACGATGGCCATAAAGAGAAAGCCGAGCGTTGCGGGGGTAAACACGGCCGTCAGAATCGGCAGGGCTATAAAATCCTGCGGGGAAAGCCCCAGCGGCCCTGCGCCGACCGCCGTCAGGATGCCCAGCACAAGCGCCGTGATGCCAAAGCAGCCTGTAAAGGTCCAGCCGACCGCCGTCAGCGCAACGCCGACAGACTGGCCGCCGTTTTTCCACTTGCGCTCCAAGCGGCGCTTCCACGCGGAGAAGCTGTCCGGCTGTTTCACGCCCATGGCATCGCCCGCCTGCTCCAGCGCATCGGCAATGCTGCCCAGCACGGAGGAGCCGATTTTGCTGCCCATCTCGACCGCATTGTCGATCACATCGCCAAGGTCGTAGTTATATTCGTAGTTATATTCGTAGTTATATTCGTAATTGTGTTTGTTGTCTGGCATGGTTTGTCCCATCTGTTTGTTTTTATCGTCTGCTGCCGTGCGGCGGTCAGAGGACTGACCGCCCTACATCTGCGCCCCACGGTAGGGCCGGCCAGTCCCCTGACCGCCGTCTCGGGTCATTCTGCAGGTGCCCAATTCTTCATCAGTTCGGCGGCGCAGCGCACACCGTCCACGGCAGCGGTCATGATGCCGCCTGCATAACCGGCACCCTCACCGCAGGGGTAAAGGCCGCTCAGGCCGGTACACTGCAGGTCCTCTTTGCCGCGTTCAAGGCGCACCGGGCTGCTGGTGCGGGTCTCAAGACCCGTCAGCACGGCATCGGGGGCGCGGTAGGCTGCCAGCTTGCGGCCAAAGGCCGTCAGACCCTCGCGCAGGGCACCGCCCAACTCCGTGGGGAGCAGGCTGGCCAGATCGCAGGGCGTCACACCCCGGGGGTAGGTCGGCTCCACACGGTCCAGCGCCAACGCGCTGCCCCCTGCCAAAAAGCTGCCGACCGTCTGCGCCGGGGCGCGGTATTCCCCGCCGCCCGCGCGGTAAGCGGCCTGCTCAAGCTGACGCTGGAACGCCACCGCCTGAACCGGGTCGTTGTCAAAGTCACTGCCGTCCACGCTGACGACCACCGCCGCATTCGCGTTTTTGCCATCGCGGGCGTGCAGGCTCATGCCGTTGGTGACAACGCCGCCCTCCTCACTGGCGGCGGCGCAGACCGTGCCGCCCGGGCACATGCAGAAGGTATAGACGCAGCGCCCGCCGCTGACATGCTGGCTGAGCTGGTACTCGCCCTTCGGCAGTGCCGGGTGCCCTGCCGCACCGTGGTACAGGCTTTTGTCGATCTCCGTCTGCAGATGCTCGGCGCGGAAGCCGACCGAGAAGGGCTTGCACGCAAGCGGCAGGCCCAACTCATGCAGCATGGCAAAGGTATCCCGGGCGCTGTGCCCCACGGCAAGGATAAGCTGCTCACAGGCAACGCTGCCTACCGTGGTGTCAATGCCGGTCAAGGCACCGTTTCGGATCTGCAGGCCGGTCAGCGCCGTATTGAACCGCACCTCCCCGCCCAGAGACTCTATCTCTCCACGGATGCTGCGAATGACATCCCGCAGAAGGTCGGTGCCGACATGCGGCTTCTGCCGCCATGCAATATCTGCCGGCGCGCCATGGTCGAGGAAAGCCCCCGTCACAAAGGCGCACAGCGGGTCGCCGACACGGGTGGTCAGCTTGCCGTCCGAGAAGGTCCCCGCGCCGCCCTCGCCAAACTGGATATTGGCATTCGGATTCAGCTCGCCGGTCTTTTCAAAATGGCTGACCGCGCGGATACGCTCATCAAGGGCGGGGCCGCGCTCCAGCACCAGCGGGCGGTAGCCGCTGCGGGCCAGCAGCAGCGCAGCAAAGAGGCCCGCCGGGCCAAGGCCCACGACCACCGGGCGGTGTGCCAGCGGCATTTTGCCCCGGGGAAAGTCAAAAGCAGGCGGCTGTGTGAAACAGACGCAGGGCGAGGCCCCGGCCAGCGCCGATTCCTCACCCTCGTCCTTGAGCGTGACTGCGATGGTGTAGACAAGCACCGGCGCACCGTGCCGGGCGTCCACGCTGAGCTTTGCCACACCGCAGTGCGCCGCCTTGCGGGCAGGCACGCGGAGAATGGCCAAAGCCTTGGCCGCCGCCTCGGCGTCCGGGTCGGGGCAGGTCAGCGGCAGGCGGATATTGCGGACTAGAAGCATAGATAAGGTTCCTTAAACGATGGTATTTTGTATGCGCCATGTAGGGGCCGGACATGTCCGGCCCTCGGCTTTCCCGTTATAGGGCGGTTTCCTGTAGGCTGCGGGCCGGGCATGCCCGGCCCCTACTGCGTTGCGTTACTTCGATGTGACCTCGCACTGCACGGTATAGCTGCCGGTGGCAAAGATGCGGGTCGCGGACGGGATCTGGATGCTGACGGCAATCGTCTGCTGGCCCACTGTCAGGTTCAGGCTCTGGCAGTCGATCTGCGCCACAATGCTGTCGGCGTTCAGCTTTTCGATCTCATCCGCCGGGCCGTAGAGCGTGACGCCGCTGACAAGGCTGGAGAGTATCTGCAGCTCATAGTTGCTGGGTACATTGATGGCGCGGATGTTCGATACATTCAGCTTGGTGGAGCCCATCTCGGAGGTGTCAAAATCCAGCGTCACATTGGTCACACCGTCCAGCGAAACGATGCTGGCCGGCAGCTCGATCAGCCTCTGGTAGTCGCGGCCCGGCTCAAACTCGCGGGCAAGGTCAAAATCTGAGACGGTCAGGGATTCCAGCGTACTGATGGTGCGGGCCGGGCCTGCCACGCGCAGCGTCTGCTGGCTGAGCGAATAATGCAGGCTTTCCACATCAAAGCCGTTCGGCGTGCCGATGAAATCCACCTTGAGCGGCAGCTCCCGCACCTGATAAACGGTCAGTGTCACATTGGCGGAGTCACTCTCCATTGAGATATACTGCGGCGTAAAGACATTGCCGACCTCATCCCGCAGCTGCAGGGTTGCGGGCACGGTCGTGGTATCAGCCAGCTCGCCGTCGATCTGCACAGGGGCCACGATGCTGGACACCTGATCCAGCTCGCTCGTGGGGCCGCGCAGCGTGATCTCAGCGGGCACAGCAGTGGTCTTATTGAGCATATAGCCGTTGGAGATCGGCACGGCGGAGGCGTCCACCGTGACCGGGAAGGTCTTTTCGCTCACCTCATCAAAGACAACATCAATGGTATCGGGGCTTTCGACCGTACACTCGATGTCCCCGGGGAAGTCGGTCGTGTTGGTCACGCGGGCCTGCAGGCGCAGCGTCACCTTGCCCGGGCCGCTGACACCGGCATAGCTGGGATAGACCATGATGTCGGAGTTCTGAATGTTGCCGATAATCGTGCCATTGCCCTCGACCTTGACGGTAACGCCCTCGAGGTCAGGCTTTTCCACGATGTCCAGCCCCTGAGAGGTGTAGGCGGAGGCACCGCTGGTGTAGTTGATGGGTACCTTGGTCACTGTCTTGGAGCCTTGGGGGTCGATGTAGACCGTCACAATGGTCCAGGTCGCAAAGCCCATGATGAGCGCCAGCACCATCATAAAGACTGGGTTGTTCCAGAAGGTGCGCGGTCCCTTGGGCACTGCCCCCATCGGCCCCGGGGCGGCGGGCTTATTCGGGCTTGGCATGGTTCAGTGCACCTCCCTTGCGCAGCAGCCTTTGCAGCGGCGAGGCCTTTTCGGCCTCGGCTTCCTCAGGGGGCACGATCTCCTCCTGCAGCAGATTGAACAGGTTCTGACGGTCCAGACGGCGTATCAGAACACCGTTTTTGGCCATTGAGATAATGCCGGTCTCCTCACTGACAATGACAACGATGGCATCGGAGTTTTCACTCATGCCAAGGCCGGCGCGGTGGCGGGTGCCCATATCCTTGCCCATCTCAAGGTTGTTGGACAGCGGCAGCACGCAGCCGGCCGCAACGATCACACCGTCCCGAATCACGACTGCACCGTCATGCAGGGGCGTCCCCTCATAGAAGATCGTTCCCAGCATTTCGGGGATCACATCGGCGTGCATCGGCGTGCCGGTGCGGATGATCTCGTCCAGATTGTTGTTGCGCTCAAGCACCATCAGGGCGCCCGTGCGGGTGTCCGAAAGCTGCTCTGCCGCATCGCAGATCGCAACAACCGCGCTCTGCCATGCACCGCGCAGCGAGGGGTCGCTGCGCCGATTGCCGAGCATGAGGTTAGCCCACATCGTGCTTTGGCCCATCCGCTCCAGCGTGCGGCGCAGCTCCGGCTGAAAGATGACCACCGCAGCCATAAAGCCGATGGTGATGACATTGTTCAGCGCCCATGTGACGGTCTTGAGGTTCAGCATAACCGCCAGACCGTAGAACACCAGAATCAGAAGGATGCCCTTGACAAGCTGGCCCGCACGGGATTTGCGGGCAAACTGCAAAAGCTGGTAAAACACAAACGATATGATCAGGATGTCCAGCGTATCGGACAGCGGGTCAAAGGTGCGCAAACTGCTTAAAATAGCATTGAGCGTCTGGTTGGGCAGCATGGTTGCCGCGTCCCCCTTTCCGGGTCAGGATGATGGTTTCACTCGATCAGTGCAACGGCGTGGGCGGCAATGCCAAGGCCCTCGCCGGTAAAGCCGAGATGCTCCTCGGTCGTGGCCTTGACGCTGACGGCGTCCACCGGCAGACCGAAGGCATCGGCAATCTTCTCGCGCATTGCGGGGATGTGGGGGGCCAGCTTCGGGCGCTGGCAAAGGATCGTTGCATCAATGTTGCCGACCTTATAGCCGTGGGCGGCGATGATCTTTGCCACTTCGCGGGTCAGCTGCAGCGAGTCTGCGCCCTTGTAGGCGGGGTCATTGTCGGGGAAATGCTGACCGATGTCCCCCAGCGCCGCCGCACCCAGCACGGCATCCATGACCGCGTGCAGCAGCACATCGGCATCCGAATGGCCCAGCAGGCCCTTTTCAAACGGGATCTCAACGCCGCCCAGAATGAGCTTGCGATCCTCCACTAAGCGGTGAACATCATATCCGTGGCCAATGCGCATGGTTTTCTCCTTTTGTAGATCCTCTTTGGTGGTAATCTTGTAGTTGGCGTAATCGCCCTTAGTCAGGGTGACGGGCAGGCCCGCCAGTTCAAACAGGCTGCAATCATCGGTGACAAGGCTTGCCTTTTCGCCGGTAACTGCCGACAGCGCCTGCAGATACAGGCTGCGGCGGAAGCACTGCGGCGTCTGCACGGCATAGAGCGATGCGCGGTCGGGCGTTGCGGCTACACGGCCTGCCCCGTCCGCGATCTTGATGGTATCCTTGACAGGAACGGCGGGTGCCGCCGCGCCGTCCGCTGCCGCAGCCGTCAAAGCGGCATTGATGACCGCCTCGCTGACGAAGGGGCGGGCAGCATCATGGATGGCAACCAGCTCCCCCTCTGCCGCAGCAAGGCCGCTGCGCACACTGTCGGCGCGGGTCGCACCGCCCTGCACGACCGTGCAGGGCTTTGTGCAGCGGGCCGCAATGGCCTCACACTCCGTCCGGTTGCCGCCGCAGACCAGCACAAGCCCGGTGACTGCCGGATGCGCCGCCAAGGCGTCGCAGCTTGTCTGCAAAACGGTGCGGCCGTCCGGCAGGCGGAAGCTGAGCTTGTCAAATCCCATCCGGCGGGACGCCCCCGCAGCCACCACAATGGCGGTCACGGCAGGCAGATTCAATTCTTTCATGGGCACACTGCCCCCTTTACCTATGTATAATAAATATTATACAGGGTTATACCAAAAAAATCCACTAAAATCCAGATGATTTTTTGTGGGAAATGAAAAAATTCCCGCCGCTGCGGAGCGTCCGCGAAGGCCGACAGACAGCCGCTGCAAACCCGCCTTGCGAAACGCCGGTGCTTGCGGTATAATAGTTTCATCTTAGTACAGGAGGGGCACACGATGACTGCCAACGCCGCCGATTTTGCCGGGTCCGGATGCGGACGCCGCTATGAAAAAGAACTCGAGACCCACTTCCGCGATTGCCTGCTGTTCTATCTGGACGGGCGCATTCGCTTTGAGCGGTACTGCTACGGCGAGGCTGCCTGCCTCGTGTTCAGCGTATGGGCCCATGGCTTTGACGCAGACGGCAATATTCTGTGGGACAGAGAACCGGAATTTGACAGCCAGCGCGCCGCCATTCCCCGCCGCCTGACCGATATACAGGAGGACGGCAGCGCCCTGCAGTTTGACGGTGCCTTTAAGCGGTATGTGAAAACCGAGGAATTTGACGCGGACAAGCCGAACGGCTACGGAAAATTCAAGGTGTTCTGGCTGAAACAAAGAAAGCAATAACAAAAAACGGTTCCTGCCGCGCATAAAAACGCGGCAGGAGCCGTTTTGTTTGCACAGGCGGGGATTCAGCCCTCTCCTATGGCTATGAATCAGAACCGCTCTACCCCATCGCTGGTCACCCTTGCGTAGATCAGCGGCGGGAGAACCGGCTTCTCGTCGCGGATTACCAGACCGCCGCGGTACATCTCCTCAGCGGGGGCAAACAGAGCCTCGTCATCGGCGTAGAGGGTGCAGATGCTCTCCCCTGCGCTGACATGATCGCCCAGCTTTTTGTGCATCGTGATGCCTGCGGCAAAGTCGATGCTGTCCTCCTTCTTGATGCGGCCTGCGCCCAGCAGGACGCTGGCATTGCCGATGCGCTCAACATCGTTTTTGTAAATGTATCCATCGGCGGGGGCGGTCAGCTCATAGCTGAATTTCGCCTTGCGGAATTTATCGGCATCCCGCAGCACGCTGATGTCACCGCCCTGCGCGGCAAACATCTGGCAGCATTTTTCAAAGGCGGAGCCATCGGCGATAACACTCTCAGCCAGCTTACGGCAGGCGGGCATATCGCCCTTGCCGGCCAGCACCAACATATTGCCGGCCAGCTGCAGGCATACCTCGGTCAGGTCAGCCGGGCCTTTGCCCTGCAGGACGGCCATGCTCTCCGCTACTTCAAGCGAGTTGCCGATATTTCTGCCCAGCGGCTTGTCCATATCGGTGATCAGCGCAGCGACCCTGCGGCCGTGCGCCGTGCCGATCGCAACCATCTGGCGCGCCAGCTCAAGGGCGCTGTCCAGATCCTTCATGAAGGCGCCGTCCCCCATCGTCACATCAAGCAAAATGGCGTCTGAACCGGCCGCGAGCTTTTTGGACATGATGGAGGATGCGATCAGCGGGATACAGCCGACCGTGGCGGTCACATCGCGCAGGGCGTAGATCTTTTTGTCAGCCGCAGCGATCTTGCCGCTCTGTCCGATGACCGAAATGCCGATCTCATTGACCTGCTTGAAAAACTCCTCCTGCGTCAGGCTGGTGCGGGTGCCGGGCACAGCCTCCATCTTGTCGATGGTGCCGCCGGTGTGGCCCAGGCCTCGCCCGCTCATCTTGGCGATTTTGACGCCGCAGGCCGCCACGATGGGCGCAATGACGAGCGTAGTCTTGTCCCCCACACCGCCGGTGGAGTGCTTGTCCGCCTTGATGCCCGCAATGGCGGACAGATCGACCATATCGCCGGAGCGGGCCATAACATCGGTCAGCACGGCGGTCTCCTCATCGGTCATGCCGCGCAGATAGATAGCCATGAGCAGCGCCGACATCTGGTAGTCGGGCACATCCCCGGCCACATAGCCGTTGACCGCAAAGGAAAGCTCCTCACGGTTCAGCGTGCCGCCATCGCGTTTTTTGGCGATAATATCATACATTCGCATAAGCTTGTCTCCTTCAAAAAAGCACAGGCCGCCCGGCTGTAGGCGTCGGGCGGCCTGTGTATCGTTTGTATCAGCGGCTGCCCTTATCGTAGGGGATGCCCTCGGCCTTGGGGGCCTGAGAGTTTTTGGAGGTAAAAATCAGCACGATCATCGTGACGATATACGGCAGCATCTGGTAGAAGTTGGAGATCTCCTTGACACCCTCAAACTTCGGCAGGAAGGACAGCGACGAAGAGTACGCCGCAATGACCTTGAACAGTGCGAAGAAGAGCGACGAGGCCAGAATCGGGAATGGTTTCCAGTTGCCGAAGATCATGACAGCCAGCGCAAGGAAGCCGTAGCCGCCGACATCAGAGTTGAAGCCGGAGCCGGCCGCCACCGTGTAGGCCAGACCGCCGACGCCGCCGAGGAAGCCGGAGATCAGCACACCGGCGTAGCGCATCCTGTAGACATTGATGCCCACAGAATCCGCCGCCTGAGGATGCTCGCCGCAGGCGCGCAGACGCAGGCCGAAGCGGGTCTTGTACATCACAATATAGGCTGCGATGAACAGAACGATGGCAACCGGGGTCGTCAGGTAGAAATACTTGAAGATGAGGTTGTTCCAGAAGCTGGGGCCGTCCACCGGGGCGAGGCCGAAGGTATCGCGGGTGATGCGCACCCAGCTGGGGATCGAGATGGTGGTCAGGCCCTGACCCTGCACGGCCCATGTCATAACGACCGCAAAGGCAGGCGCAAACTGGTTCAGCGCCGTGCCGCCGATGGTCTGGTCAGCCTTCAGATTGATGGCTGCAAAGCCCAGCAGCAGCGAGAAGATCATACCGGTGGCACCGGCCACCAGAATGGCTATGAACATCGAGAGCTGCGGATGCGCAGGGCCAAAGCCGCTTTGGTCCAGCCCCTGCAGGGTAAAGCAGGCGAACAGCGCGCCGATGATCATCATGCCCTCAAGCGCGATGTTGATAACGCCGGAATGCTCACTGAACATACCGCCCAGCGCCACAAGCAGCAGCGGCACCGCAAACAGGATGGTCAGACTGATAATGTTGGCAGCGATCATCATTTGGCAGCGCCCCCTTTCTTTTTGCGGCCGGAGACCGCCTTGGCGATCACGCCGCGCATCAGCAGGGCGAAGGCCGCCAGATAGATGATGACAGCGATCACGATGTCAATGGTCTCCGAGGAGTAGGCGGGCTGCATGGCCGCGCCGCCGACCTGAATATAGCTGATGAAAAGCGCCGAGAAAATCGTGCCGATGGGGTTGGAGCTGGCCAGCAGCGCCACGGGAATGCCGTTGAAGCCCATGCCCAGAATGGATTTTTCCAGCACATACTGGCCCGTACCGGCCAGATAGTAGATGCCGCCGCCGATGCCGGACAGCGCGCCGGAAATGACCATCGAAAGCACGATGTTGCGCTTGGAATTGATGCCCGCATACTGGGCGGCATCCCGGCTGAGGCCGCAGGCCTTCAGCTCATAGCCAAAGGTGGTCTTTTGCAGCACGACCCAGACGAGGACAGCAAAAACAATCGTAATGATGATAGAAATGTTGATCCAGCTCGAATTGCCGAACAGTGCGGCAAACGGCCCCTTGGGCAGAATAGCCCCGGGGTTTGCAGCGGACAGCGCCGCCGTGCGGTCCGAGTTGGACGCGCCCCAGGCAGATGCCAGCATAGTGGGGGTGTTGGCCAGCAGCAGGTTCACAAGGTACATGCCGATCCAGTTGAACATGATGGCGGTGATGACCTCGTTGACATTGAAGTACGCTTTGAACAGGCCCGGGAAGATGCCCCAGATCGCACCGCCGACTGCGCCCGCCAGCAGGCAGACGAACCACGGCATCTGGAACTGAATGGCGCACAGCAGTGCAAAGAATGCGCCCATCGTATACTGACCGGATGCGCCGATGTTGAACAGGCCGGTCTTGAAGGCAAAGCCGACCGACAGGCCGCACATCATCAGCGGCGCTGCCTGATACAGCACCTTGCCCAGCTTGTCCATGTTGGAAAAGCCGGTGGTCAGCATTGCCTTCATGCCGCCCACGGACGCGCCGGGGTTCAGCACGACCAGCAGCACAAAGCCCAGCACCAGACCGATGACGATGGACAGCAGGCTTGCCAGCACGCCGATGACGGCGGGCCGCTGCAGAAGCGGCTGTTTATTCTGTTTGCTCATGCTTTCGCCTCCCCCTGCTTTTTCGCGCCGGCCATATACAGGCCCAGCTCTTCCACGGTGGTCTTGTGCGGGTCAAACTCGCCCACAAGCTCACCCTCATAAATCACCAGAATACGGTCGGACAGGTTCATGACCTCGTCCAGCTCCAGACTGACGAGCAGCACCGCACGGCCCCTGTCGCGCTCGGCCACGATCTGCTTGTGGATATACTCAATGGCACCGACATCCAAGCCGCGGGTGGGCTGGACCGCCACAAGCAGCTCCGGCTCCTTATCGACCTCGCGGGCGATGATGGCCTTCTGCTGGTTGCCGCCCGACATACTGCGGGCGATGGTGGCAGGCCCCTGACCGCTGCGCACATCGTACTGCTTGATGAGTCGCTCGGCATAGTCGAGGACGGCCCCCTTCTTAATAAAGCCGTGGTTCTGGAACTCCGGCTGCCAGTAGCGCTGCAGGACCATATTGTCAGCCAGCGTGTAGTCCAGCACCAGACCGTGCTTATGGCGATCCTCGGGGATATGGCTCATGCCGGCCTTGGAGCGCTCACGGATGGGTGCATTCGTGATGTTCCTGCCCTCCAGCCTGATCGTGCCGCCGGTCGGCTTTTCGAGTCCCGTGATGCCGTAGATCAGCTCGCTCTGGCCGTTGCCGTCAATACCGGCGATGCAGACGATCTCGCCCGCGCGGACATTGAAGCTGACGCCGCGCACGGCGTTATTCTTGTGTACCTTGCTGGGCACAACGAGGTTTTCCACCTCGAGGATCGGCTTGCCCGGCTCGCTGGGCTTTTTCTCAACGGCAAACTGCACATCGCGGCCGACCATCATCTTGGACAGCTCTTCCTTGGTGGTGTCCTTAATATCGACTGTGCCGATATACTTGCCCTTGCGCAGGACGCTGCAGCGATCCGACACAGCCATGATCTCGTTAAGCTTGTGGGTGATGAAGAGGATGCTCTTGCCCTCCGCCTTGAAGCCGCGCATGATCTCCATAAGCTCATCGATCTCCTGCGGGGTCAAAACAGCCGTAGGCTCATCAAAAATCAGGATTTCGTTATCGCGGTAGAGCATTTTCAGGATCTCGACACGCTGTTGCATGCCGACCGAAATATCGCTGACAAGCGCATCGGGATCGACCTTCAGGCCGTATTTCTCACTCAGCGCCATGACCTTTTTGCGGGCCTCGTCCTTCTGCAGGAAGCCGTGCTTTGTGTCCTCCACGCCGAGGATGATGTTATCCAGCACGGTGAAGCATTCCACCAGCTTAAAGTGCTGATGCACCATGCCAATACCAAGCGCGTTGGCGTCATTCGGGTTGTTGATCTTGACCTCCTGCCCGTTTTTCTTGATAACACCCTTTTCCGGCTGGTACAGGCCGAACAGCACACTCATCAAGGTGGATTTACCGGCGCCGTTTTCGCCCAACAGGGCATGGATCTCGCCCTTGCGCAGCTGCAGGGTGATATCATCATTGGCTTTGATGCCGGGGAATTCCTTGGTGATGTGCAGCATTTCGATGACATAATTTTCTGTCAACCGTTGCACGCCCCTTTCGATGTGTACAGGCTTGTACACAATTTAATACTCTATATTATACAGAAAATTTCATTTTTGTACAAGAGATTTTGCACAAAAAGTTGTCGCATTATGGTCATTCCATCCGCTTTGCCTGTCAAATCGCGGACAGCCCTGCCCTTATACGCAAAAACCGCCCCGTGCGGTAAGGCACGGGGCGGTAAAAAGTCACACTTTTAAGCTATCAGCTCTGATAGTCAACAGTCACATTGGTGACGGCGGGATGTACATCGGCGTCAAAGCTGTCGTCAATGACCAGAGAGCCGTCCACAATGGCAGCATACATAGCGTCGTACTGCTCCTGAGTGAACTTGGTGAACTTGCTGGTGGACATCGGCAGGCCAACGCAGTTCTCGGCAGCGCCGAGCTTGGTCTCCTTGCCGGAGTAGGTCTCACTGAACTTCCAGCCGTTGTTCAGGGCATCGGTCAGGGCCTCGTTGACAGATTCGGCCAGACCCTTGGTAGCGGAGGTGACAACGGTGTCGAACTGACCGGACTGGTCAACGTCAACGCCGATCATCTTGCCGCCGTTGGCCTGCGCAGCAGCATCGCAGTTCTGGCAGACGGGGCCGCCGCAGGCAAAGACGACCTCGGTACCCTCGGAGTACCAGCCGTCCATCTTGTTCTTGACCTCATCGGTAGCAGCGAAGCCGCCGGAGTACCAGTACTTGATGTTGACATCCGTAGCACCGATCTCCTTGGCAGCGGCATCAGCGCCCTGCACGAAGCCGTAGCCGTAACGGATAACAGCGGGAACGGCCATGCCGCCCAGGAAGCCCAGCTCCTTGTAGCCATCGGTAACGGCGGCGTAGCCGGCCAGATAACCGGCCTGCTCTTCCTTATAGGTGATCAGCGCGGTGTTGGAGGTAGGCGCCTTGTCGCCCAGATCAGCGGTGGAAACATCCAGCGCGAGGAACTGAACATCGGGGTACTTGGCCTGTGCCTCCGCGATGGCAGAACCGAACAGGTAGCCGGCGACGACGATGGACTTAGCGCCATCGTTGACAGCGTTGTCCATCTGCTCCAGACGGGCTGCGTCGGAGTCCTCGGTGGGGCGGTAGTAGTTGGCGTTCAGGCTGTTGGCACTGCAGAAGTCCTGCACGCCCTGCCAGGTGTACTGGTTAAAGGACTGGTCATCAATGTTGCCTACATCGGTAACGAAAGCAACATCGGTCTTGCTGCCGGAAGTGGAAGCAGCGGCCTCAGAGGTAGCCTCCGTCGTGGTGCTGGCCGTGGAGCTTGCGGGGGTAGAACCGACGCAGGCAGCCAGAGAGAGCGCCATGCTGGCAGCCATTACAAAAGCGAGAAACTTTTTCATGGTTTTAATCTCCTTAGGTTGATTTTCAGTTGTCCGGCAGGGCGGTTCCCTGCCGTAATAAGTTCAGTATACCGCATTTGGGGCGGTTATTCAATGACAAAACGCTAAACAAATCATTACAAAAGCATAACAAAGCCGCAGTACGCACTGTGTCAGCGCAGGCGGGTCAGCGTGACATTGGGGGTGTCGGGCAGCGTGTCAAGGTCGGAGTAGGTGTCCACCCGCAGCACGCTGGTGCGCAGTTTTTCATACAGCTTGCGGTAGTTCTCCTGACTGAAGTTGTCCAGCCGCCACGGGCTGCCGGCCTGCAGCGCCACCTCGCCGTTGGTAAAGCCGACCTTCTCGGTCTGGCCGGCGCTCTGGGCATTCCATGTGCCTTGTGTAAAGAAGGTATACAGCTCGCGCTGGACTGCCGCATTGTAGCATTTTACGGCGCTGGCAAGGATGCGGTCGCCCTGATCGGTGCGGTCGCAGTCTGTCGTGATTGCCTTGGCGCCGGTCTGGTTGACAGCGTTGACAACGCCTGTATAGAGGTCACCGCCGCTGACCATGATCAGCGTTGTTCCGTTATTGTACCAGTCGATCATCCGCTGGGTGATGGCATCGTTGACTGTATCCGTGTCGGCGAACCATGTCTGCAGGCTCACGCGCTCACCCTGCTGCTCGGCGGCGGCCTCTGCCCCCTGCAAAAAGCCGGTGGCGTAGCGCACAATGCCGGGAACCTCCCGCGTGCCGACAAAGCCCAGCGCGGTATACCCTTCGGTCACAGCGGCATAGCCCGCAAGGTAGCCCGCCTGTTCCTCCTGAAAGAGAACGCAGTGGACCAGATTGGCCGTTTTGTAGGCGCTGTAGTCGTCATTATGGGGTTCATCGTCAAACAGCAGGTAATGCACATCCGGGTAGTTTTCCTGCATGCGGTAGAGCGCCTGACCCATGACCTCGCCGCGGCAGACCACAAGCTTTGCACCGCTCTCGGCCGCAGCGCGCAGGGCCGCCTCGGCATCATCGGCGGTGCTGCCCGCCGCCGTCTGGCTTACCGCCGTGTAATGGTAGGTATTGGCAAAGGTCTGTACGCCCTGCCACAGCATGGCATCCTCGCCGCTGTCTGTGCCGCCGGGGCCGGTCACCAGCGCGATGGTCTGCCCGCCCGGCAGCACCTGTGTCGGGTCCTCCGGCTCATAGACAAAGGCAGCGTCATTGGTCGGGGCGGTCACGACATGCACCACCTGTGCTTCGGCGATGGCTTCTCTGCCCTTGCAGGCAGTCAGGCCCGCCAGCAGGGTCAGCGTCAGGAACAATGCTAAGAACTTCTTCATGGGTACGGGAAAATCTCCTTGGTATTCGTTTCTTTGCAGGGGTATGGTTTCCCTGCCTTTGGGGTCATTCCAGATTGGCCGGGCCAAAGCCGTAGGGCAGCAGCTCGCCGAGGGTCGTCACAATGTAATCCTCCTCGCTTTTGGCCATGATTACAGTCAGCCCCGGGCCGCCGAACTCATAGAGTGCCTGACGGCAGACGCCGCAGGGGCCGGTGACAAGGGTGTTCTTCTCCCCCGCCTTGCTGCCCACAATGGCGATAGCGTCAAACTCGCGCACACCCTCGCTGACGGCCTTGAACAGCGCCGTGCGTTCGGCACAGTTCGTAGCGGTATAGCCTGCATTCTCGATGTTGCAGCCCTTGAACACACGGCCGTCCTTGGCCCGCAGTGCCGCCCCCACATGGAAGCGGGAATACGGCGCATAGGCAAACCCCTGCCCTTCAAACGCAGCGCGGATCAGGGTCCGGATCTCAGCTTTTTCCATGCTTATTTCTCCAAAAAGGCATCTACGCCGAGCGCGACCTGCATCATGGCAGTAAAGCTGGTCTGGCGCTGCTCGGCGGTCGTGATCTCCGGCGAGACAAAGCTGTCCGAGATGGTCAGCAGGCAGGCAGCCCGCTTGCCCAGCACCTTTGCATTGTGGAAAAGGGCGAAGCTCTCCATCTCGACAGCCAGACAGCCCTTTTCATCGCGCAGGCGCTCCCAATAGGTCGGTCTGGCGTCGCTGGGCTGGCGGTAGAACACATCGGAGGAATGGATATTGCCCTCGATCAGGGGGATGCCTGCTGCGGCAGCGCTGCGGCGCAGGGCCTCGTTCAGCGCGGCACTGGGGGCCTGTATCTCCTCGGTATCGCCGCTCTGGGTCACGGCATAGTTGCTCTCGGAATACGCGCCGGTGGCCAGCACGACATCAAACAGCTTGGCCTTGTCGGTATACGAGCCGGCAGAGCCGATGCGGATGATATTCTCCACGCCGTACTGGCTGTACAGCTCATAGGAATAGATACCGATGGACGGCATACCCATGCCGCTGCCCATAACGCTGATGGGGCGGCCCTGATAGCTTCCGGTGTAGCCGAGCATACCGCGCACATCGGTGACGAGGCGGACATCCTCCAGAAAGGTTTCCGCGATGAACTTTGCGCGCAGTGGATCGCCGGGCATCAGAACGGTCTTGGCGAAATCGCCCTTTTCCGCGCGGTTATGAGGGGTAGACATAAAAGCACACTCCTTTATTTTGTGATATTGGTAGATATAGTATACCACACTTTCCCGGTTTGTGGTAAACTTATAGAAAAGTTTTTTGTGAAAGAGGTTTTTGCCATGCAGCTTCCGCACCACTGTACCCTTTGCCCCCGGGCCTGCGGGGCCGACCGCGCCGCCGGGCAGCGGGGCTTCTGCGGGGCCGATGATACCCTGCGGGTGGCCCGCGCCGCCCTGCACCACTGGGAGGAGCCCTGCCTGAGCGGCGACCCCAATGCCGCCACCGGGAGCGGCACGGTGTTTTTCAGCGGCTGCACCCTGCGGTGCTGCTACTGCCAGAACTACCCCATCAGTCAGGGTGAGGTGGGCAAGGCGATCACCGCCGAGCGGCTGGCCGCTATTTTTATGCAGCTGCAAAACGGCGGCGCCAAAAATCTGAATCTGGTCACAGCGTCCCACTATCTGCCCTGGGTGACGGAGGCACTGGATGCTGCCAGAGCGGCGGGCTTTGCCCTGCCTGTTGTCTACAACACCGGCGGCTATGAAACCGTTGAGGCTGTCCGCGCACTGGCCGGGTATGTGGACATCTGGCTTACCGACTATAAATATTGCGACAGCACGCTGGCGGCGCAGCTTTCCTGCGCACAGGATTACCCCGCCGTGGCAGATGCCGCCCTGCGCGAGATGCTTGTGCAGACCGGCGCGCCGGTCTATGATGCAGACGGCTACCTGCAGCGGGGCGTCATCGTGCGGCATCTGGCCCTGCCCGGCCATGTAGCGGACAGCCGCGCGGTGCTGCAGCGGCTGGCAGCGCTGCGGGCAGAGACCGGTGTGGAATTTATCCCGAGCCTGATGAGCCAGTTCACACCTTTTTATAAGGCGGCCGAGCACGGCTTAGGGCGACGCATCACGACCTATGAGTACCGGCAAGTCATTGATGAGGCCGTCCGGCTGGGGCTGACCGATGGCTACATGCAGGAAAAGAGCAGCGCCCGGGAGGAGTACACCCCGCCGTTTGATCTGGAAGGGGTATAGGGTGCATCATGATTGTAGCCGTTTGCTATCTGCTCCTGTTTCTCTTTGTCGGTCTGCTGCTGGCGCGCCGGGCCGTGCCGGACGCAGACAGCGCCGTCCTCCTTCCGCTGGGGTGCGGGCTTGGAGTATCCCTGCTGGCGGTGCTGCCCGCCCTGTTTGCCCTGCCGTTCGGCTTTACCCTGCCGGCCGCCGGGCTGGCGGGTGCCGCTGCAGCGGTGCTGGGCGGGGTGCTGCTGCGGTGCGGCACGCGGCTGCATGGGGCCGCGAAGGACCCCGACTGCGGGGCAAGCTGGGCCTGCCTGCTGCCGCTGGCCGCCGTGACGCTGTTTCTGCTGCATACCCATGTGCTGCACATGGTAAACGGCACCCTCCACACCGGGCAGTGCTGCTACGGCGATATGCCGATGCATCTGGGGTTCATCCGCTATATTGCGCAGAGCGGTGAATTTCCGCCGCGCTATCCCCTGCTGGGCGGCGCACACCGGTTTGGCTACCCGTTCCTCTGCGAAACGGTCTCCAGTGTCTTTCTTCTGCTGGGGGCGGATCTGCGCACCGCTTACCTGCTGCCGATGCTGCCCGCCTTTCTCTCGGTGTACGGCATGTTCTGGCAGCTGGCCCGCCGCGTGACGGGCAGCGCTGCCAAAGCAAGCCTTGCATTCTATCTGTTTTTTATGGGCAGTGGGTTCGGGTTTGTGTATTTTCTCGGCTCCGCCGCGGATTTTGCGGGCATCTTCACCGGTTTTTACACAACGCCGACCAATTTTGTTGAGAAGAACATCGTCTGGGTCAACCCCATCGCAGATCTGCTGATCCCGCAGCGCGCCACCCTCTTTGGCTGGTGCGTGCTCCTGCCCGCCCTGTATCTGCTGTGGCGGTTCTGCTATGAGGGCGAACGCCGCCTCTGGCTTTGGCTGGCTTTGCTGGTGCTGCCTCTGCCGCTTTTGCACACGCACAGCGCACTGGCGCTGGTGCTGCTCTGTCTGGTGAGCGGGCTTTACACATTGACACAAGGCGCACGCAAAGAGACGCTGCTGCCTTGGCTGGGGCTGGCCGCCGTCTGCGGCGCGGCATGGCTTTTCCAGATGCTGCCGACCGTGCTGGCGCAAAGTCTGAACGGCCAGCAGATGCTGCGGCTGCACTTCAACTGGATCAACGGCCGGAATGACGGCACCCTGAAGGACAGCTATCTCTGGTTCTACATCAAAAACATCGGTCTTGTGTATCTTCTGTTGATTCCGGCGTTTGTACATGCCATGCCAAAGCAGCGGTGGCTGTACGGCGGCGGGCTGGCAATTTTAGCACTGGCGGAGTTCGTTGTATTCCAGCCGAACAATTATGACAACAATAAGCTGCTGTATGTCTGGCATATGCTGGGATGTGTTCTGGCCGCCCAGCTGCTGGCCGACCTGTTTGCAAAGGTGCGCGCCCTGCCCTGGCGGGCGCTGGGGTTGGCGGCCTGCTGCTTTGCGGCGATGTTCGGCAGTGTGCTGACCCTTGGGCGGGAGGCGCTGAGCGACTATCAGCAGTGGAGCGCCGATGACATTGCACTGGCATCGTATATTGACGAAAACGCCGAGAGCGATGCGCTGTTTTTGACCAGCGACAGCCACCTGACGCCGGTGTTTGCACTGGCGGGGCGGCAGATCCTGTGCGGGTCGGGCAGCTATGTCTACTACCACGGCATGGACTACGCCGATGAATACAACGCCATGCGCACCCTGTATGAAACGCCCGACACTGTCACCCTGCAGATCTGGGGCGTACAGTACGCCGTGTTCGATTCCTCCGTCTACAGCCGCTTTGCCGATGCCAACGAGGAATGGTATGCGCAGCGGTACCCCCTGTGGTACGAAAACGGCGGCTGCCGGGTGTATAAGATCCTATAAGGCAACACCGCACAATTCCCGCCTTACGGCTTAAGCACCGCTCCGGCGGCTGCGGCACGGCATCTGCGTTGCCAAAATGCTCGATAATACACAAAGTATTGTCTGCGCTTTTGGCTTAGCAGTTGCCGCACCTCGCTCGCCGTATCAGCGCTTAGAATTGTGCGGTGTTGCCCTAAGACCCTTCAATTTTATAGCCCATCTTTTTCCGGCATATCGGCGCACTTTTTCACATAGGATTTGACAGGAAATTCTATGCGAGGAGGTCAGGCTATGAAGGGCGACCCTGAGGAGCGCGCTGCTGCGGTGGGGCGGTATATTGTGCAGAGCGGCGCGACCGTGCGGGCGGCGGCAGCCGTGTTCGGCGTAAGCAAATCCACGATCTGGAAGGACCAGCACCGCCTGCGCCGCCAGAATCCCGGCCTTTGGGCTGAGGTGCAGGCTGTTGTGCAGAAAAATAAGGCCGAGCGGCATCTGCGCGGCGGCGAGGCCACCCGCCGCAAATATTTGCGGCAATCATCTTGCACAGGCCCGCACGGCACAGTATAATAAAGAAAAGAACAATCAAAAGGACGGTGTATCTATGAAGCGGCAGGACTACATCAGCTGGGACGAGTATTTTATGGGCATTGCCCTGCTTTCCGCCATGCGGTCGAAGGACAACAACAGCCAAGTCGGGGCCTGCATCGTCAGCCCGGAGAACAAGATCCTGTCGCTGGGCTACAACGGCATGCCCATCGGCTGCAATGACGATGATATGCCCTGGGAGCGCGAGGGCGATGACCTTGAGACAAAATACATGTATGTCTGCCACTCGGAGCTGAACGCCATTCTGAACAGCCCCAACCACGACCTGCGCGGCTCACGGATGTATGTGACGCTCTTTCCCTGCAACGAGTGCGCCAAGGCGATCATCCAGAGCGGCATCAAGGAGCTGATCTACCTTTCAGACAAATATCACGACACCCACGCCTGTGTGGCCAGCCGCCGCATGTTCAAAATGACCGGCGTTGTGTGCCGGGCCTACCAGCCCACCGGGCGCGAGATCAAACTGGATGTATAAGGAGCAGCAGCTTATGAATACCATCATCATCGGCATTGCCGGCGGCACCGGCAGCAGCAAGACCACCTTGACCGAAAAGCTGCGGGAGCATTTCGGCAGCGACGAGGTCAGCGTCATCAACCACGACAGCTACTATAAGCGCCATGACGAGCTTCCCTATGAGGAGCGCTGCAAGCTGAACTATGACCATCCCGACAGCTTTGACACGGCGCTGATGATCGCCCATCTGCGGGAGCTGCGCGCCGGGCATCCGGTGCAGGTGCCGGTGTATGATTACACCATCCACAACCGCAGCAACCAGACCGTGCTGGTGCAGCCCGCACCTGTCATCATCGTTGAGGGCATTTTGATCTTCGACTCCCCCGAGCTGTGCGAGCTGATGGACATGAAGGTCTTTGTGGACACCGATGCCGATGTGCGCATCCTGCGCCGCATCGTCCGCGATGTCAAGGAGCGCGGCCGCACGCTGGACAGCGTGGTAAGCCAATACCTTACCACCGTCAAGCCGATGCATGAGCAGTTTGTTGAGCCGAGCAAGCGCAAGGCTGACCTGATCGTGCCCGAGGGCGGGCGCAACCTCGTTGCGCTGGAGCTGCTCATCAAGTGGGTCGATAATCACCTGCACAACGCAGAATGAAAGAAAATCCGGCAGACGCTTTTTGGGGCGTCTGCCGGATTCTTTGTTGCAGCAAGTTGGTTTTCAGGGGGCTTTTTACGCCTGCATCTCGCTCGGATGTGCCACAGGCGGCATCTTGGCAAACAACGCTTTAAGCACAAGCGGCGTAGCAACGCTGGACACCACAATCAGCAGGATGACCGCCGTGAAATAGACGGGATCGACCACATTGACCTCCAGCCCCTTCTGGGCCACGATCAGGGCGACCTCGCCGCGGGTCATCATGCCGACACCGACCTTGAAGGAATCGCCCCAGTTGAAGCGGCAGACCTTGGCCGCCAGACCGCAGCCGATAATCTTGGTCAGCAGGGCCACCAGAACAAAGCAAAGGCAGAACAGGAAAATTTCCGGCGTCAGGCCGCTGATGTCGGTCTTTAAGCCGATGCTGGCAAAGAAGATGGGGGCAAAGATGACATAGTTGCTGATGTCAACGCGGCGCTCGACATACGGTGCGTCCTGCATCGTGCAAAGAACGATGCCCGCAATGTACGCGCCGGTAATATCGGCAATGCCGAAGTACTGCTCAGCGATGTAGGCCATGGCAAAGCAGAACGCAATGCTGACAATGGTGATGCGCTGGGTATGGGGGTTGCGGGCGTCGAGCCACTTCATCGCAAAATGGATGACAACGCCGATGCCGACAGCAACCAGGAAGAAGAGTGCCGTCTGGATCAGCACACCGCCGATGCCGGTACCCTCGCCCGAGCTGGCACCCAGCACGCAGGTCAGCACAATGATGCCGATGACATCATCAATGACCGCCGCGCTGACAATGGTCGTGCCGAGGAAGCTTTTCAGGTGGCCCATCTCCTGCAGCGTGGCCACCGTGATAGATACGCTGGTGGCCGTCATGATCGTGCCGATGAACAGCGCACGGTAAAACTCCGGGCTGCCCACGGCCGAAAAGCCATAGAATGCGCTGTAGAGCAGCGTGCCGCCCGCCAGCGGCACAAAAACGCCGACACAGGCGATGAGGGTCGCAATGGGGCCTGCGCGCAGCAGCTCCTTCAAGTTTGTGCCAAGGCCGGTCGTAAACATCAGCAGCACAACGCCGATCTCCGCAAAGGTCGAGATTGCATCACTGGTCTGCACCAGATTCAAAAGGCAGGGTCCGATAAGCAGACCGGCAAGGATCTCGCCCACGACCTGCGGGGCCTTGCATTTACGGGCGACCAGCGCAAAAAACTTTGCGCTCAGGATAATGATCGCCAAATCGCGAAAAATGGAATACATGAACTATCCTCTCTCCTTACAGCATGGTAATTCTCTCCGGCATGACCGCATAATGCCCGCTGCCGATACGCCGAGCGCGATGACGCCCTTATAGTTTTAGCACTATACGCCGCCGTTTGCAAGAGGATAAAACGCGCAAAATATGCAGTTTGAGCGCATAATTTGCATACAATTTGCCCATGCCGCCCACAGCCGCGAAAAACTTTTAAAAAACCGCAAAATAATGCTTGACATTTCCCGCGCAGATTGTTATAATAGCTCATGCAGTCAGGCGCTGCGCAAAAAGAATATGGAAAGATGGCTGAGCTGGTCTAAGGCGCACGACTGGAAATCGTGTAGGGCCCCTAAAGCCCTCAAGGGTTCGAATCCCTTTCTTTCCGCCATGTTAAAGGCTACATCCGGTTTTGGATGTAGCCTTTTTCTTATCTTTGCGGACGCTGCAGCCATACAAAACCGGATACCGTGTGCGGGGTCATTCAGCCCCGCGCACGGTATCCGGTTTTGCTTTTTCTCCGCAATTTCTCCCTATAGGGGAATTTTTGTTGACATTTTTGGTCTATTGTAGTAGACTGTAAGCAAAGATAAGTCTATTACAGTAAACCAGAGGAGTTTTTCCATGCTGAACCATGAACCGCTCCGCCTTGCCGATGGCGAATACCGCTTTGCCTGCCTTGTGTGGGATAACGAGCCGCTGCCCAGCGGGCAGCTTGTTACGCTGGCCGCCGCCGCGCTGGGCTGGAAAAAAAGCACCACCTACACCGTTTTGAAGAAGCTCTGCGAGCGCGGTGTGCTGCAAAATTCAGACGGTCAGGTGACAAGCCTGATCCGGCGGGAGGATGTCCAGCAGGCCGAGAGTGCCGCCGTGGTGGATAAGACCTTCGGCGGCAGCCTGCCGCGCTTTGTGGCCGCCTTCCTCAACTCAAAGCCGATCAGTGAGGCCGAGGCTGCCGAGATCCGCGCTCTGCTGGACGCCGCCCAACAAAAGGAGGGGTAGTTATGCGCAGTATCGTACTTTCCTTTTTGCTGCTCAGCGCACGCGGCGCGGTGGCCGCAGCGGCAGTCTGGTGCGTTTGCCGGGCGCTGCGCCGCGCCCACGCCCCCAGCCGCCTGCTGTGCTGGCTGTGGCTGGCCGTGGGGGTACGGTTCGTGCTGCCGTGGGGCATTCCGCTGCGGCTGCCCCGCCCGCAAAGCGCCCCGCTGGCTGCAGCCGCCGACACTGTGCAGGAACTGGGCGCGCTGCCGCTTCCGGATTTGGCACCGGCAGCACCTGCCGCTGCGGTCGCGCTGCCGTGGTACGCCCGGCTGACCCTTTGGCATGCACTGGCGGCAGTCTGGCTGGCCGGCGTGCTGGTGCTGGCGCTGCGCGGCCTTGCAGGCTATTGGCGGCTGCGCCGCAGCGTTGCGCTGGCCTGCAGGGCACTGGACGGCTGCTACGGCGGGGCCTGTGTGGCTGCACCGTTCACGCTGGGCATCCTGCGCCCGCGCATCTATCTGCCGGACAGTCTGCGGGGCGCGGCCCGGCAGGCCGTGCTGCTGCATGAGCAGACCCACATCCGCCGCGGTGACCCGCTGACCAAGCCGCTGTTTTATGCCGCAGTCTGTCTGCACTGGTTCAACCCGCTGGCATGGCTGGCATTCCGCGGTTTTGAGCGCGACATGGAGGCCGCCTGCGATGAGGCCGCCGTGCAGGGCCGCCCCCTGCCCGAGCGCAGCGCCTACTGCGAAACGCTGCTGCAGTTTGCTGTGCAGGGGCAGCGGGTGCCGGGCAGCCTGACCTTCGGGCAGGGCAGCGTAAAGGGGCGCATCGTACATCTGCTGCACTACCGCCGTCTGGGCGCGGGGGCGCTGGCGGCCTGCGCAGCCGTGGTCGGCCTCTGCTTTGCCGCCTGTATGGTCCGGCCGGAGCTGTCCGCACAGCCCGAGACCATGACCGCCACACCGGAAAGCCCAGCCACTGCCGAGACCGCCCAGACAGTTGAAACGCCCGCGCCGGTGGTGCAGCCCTCTGCCCTGCCGACATTGAGCGATGCCGCGAACAGCCCGCGCTTTGTCTGCCCGGTCAAGTACAAATATATTTCCCGCTTTGCCACCGAGAACAGCCACCGGGGCGACGACCTGTGCGCTGCCGAGGGCACCGAGATTTACGCCGCCGCGGACGGTGTTGTGCTGGCCGCGCAGGAGCATTACAGCTGGGGCAATTTTGTGGAGATCGACCACGGTACCGACGCCGACGGTCTGCGCTGGGTCACGCTGTACGCCCACATGAAGTCCTGCGCCGTTGTGCCCGGGCAGACCGTGACCGCCGGTCAGGTCATCGGGTATCTGGGGCACACCGGCAACGTAACCGGCAACGCCTGCCATTTTGAGATGATGGCAAACGGCGTCCTTACGGAGCCGCGCTATTTTACCGCCTACACAGGCAGTGATGCCGCCGAGCTGACGCAGGAAAAGGCAGACGAAATTCTGGCCGAGGCCGTGCGCCGCGCTGCTTCCGACCAGACGACTGCCGTTGATGGAGCTGCCGCCCTTTCCGGCGTGGATCTCTTTACCCTGCCGGTCGCGCCCCCGCCGCAGGTCAGCGGCTATGCCCCCGAAAGCGGCCACTCCGGCATTGACTTTGCCGCCGAGGAGGGCGCGGAGGTTTACGCCGTTGCCGGTGGTATCGTGACCGCCGCCGACTACGATGTTGAAAAGGGCAACTATGTCGTCCTTGACCACGGCGGCGGGCTGGAAACGGAGTATCAGCACATGAAGTCCCTGCTCGTTTCTGCCGGGCAGTCCGTGGTCCAAGGCCAGGTCTTGGGATATGTGGGCAGCACCGGCAATTCCACCGGGCCGCACCTGCACTTTGAGGCACGGCAGGACGGCGCGCCTGCAGACCTGACCGGGACTGCCCTATTAGCGGAGTAATAAGATGAAATACAGGTACTTCCCCGCCGCTGTATTGGCGGCGGGGCTGCTTTTTTATACCCTTTTTTCGGGCTTTGCCGCACAGGCGGCAGACAAAAGGGGCGAATTGACGCAAAAGCAGACTGAAACCCGGCAGGAGTATGAGGCCGCACAGTCCGCACTGGCTGCGCTGCAGGCGCAGCAGGCCCAGACCGAGAGCGAGATCCAGTCGCTGAACGGACAGGCCGCCGAGCTGGCGGGGCAGATTGAGGCGGTAACCGCTGCCGTGCAGCAGGCACAGACAGAGCTGGACGCGCGTTTGTCTGATGCGGAAGCCGCACGGGCTGCCCGGGACGCCAAGCAGGCGGAGTACGAGGCACGCCTTGCCGTCTGCAAGGAGCAGCTGCGCGCAATGCAGCGGCTGGACGGCGGCGGGGCGCTTTGGCTGCTGACGCAGGCCAAAAGCCTGTACCAGCTGCTGACCTTTGACACCGTGCTGCGTCAGATGAGCGCCAAGAACAGTGCCGTGCTGGCCGAGCTTGACGCCGAGGCCGCCGCGCTGGAGCAGGCCCGCGCCGAGGCCGAGGACGCTGCCCGCCGCGCTGAGGCCGCAAGAGCAGAGCTGGAGGGCCAGCAGACTGCCCTGCACACCGCGCAGAGCCAGCTGGAAGCTGCCCTGCTGGATGCCAACAGCACGCTGACCGCCCAGCAGGCCGCCGCACAGGCCCAGACCACCGTGACCGATGCCGCAAAAAAAGCCTACGAGGAGGCCACTGCCGCGCTTGATGCCTATGTGCGGGCGCAAAGCCGCCGCTACACAACGGCAGAGCTGCGGCTGACCAGTCTTGATTTCCGCTGCCCGCTGGACAGCTACGCGCGCATCACAACACAGTTCGGCGAGGCGGACCCCTGGGGCATCCCCCACAGAGGCACCGACTTTGCCGCGCCGGGCGGTACACCGATCTACGCCATTGCGGACGGCATCGTCAGCGCTGCGCGGGCGATGAACAGCTACGGCAACTGCGTACAGGTCAGCCACGGCACAGCGGATGACGGCTGCCGCTACGACAGCCTGTATGCCCACATGACCAGCATTGCCGTGGCGGAGGGTACCGCCGTGCGGCGCGGCGATCTGCTGGGCTATGTGGGCAACACCGGCAATGTCTACGGCGCCGGCGGCGGGTATCACCTGCATCTTGAACTGCGGGTGAACGGCAGCCGCACAGACCCGCTGGGCTATGTGCCGAGCCGGTAGGGATAAATTTTATCGGTAGCCTGCGAAAGCCCCCCTCTCCCCTGCGGACGATTTGAAAACGAGGTTTCCTATTTTGACCTTCGGTGATTTTTTGTATTTTGTCGGCTTTCAAGTCGAATATACTGCCGTGCGCCTCGCGCGCGGGGTGTGGGCGGCAGCACAGTGGGCTGCGTGGGCCGCGCTTACACTGCTGGCTGTGCTGCTGCGGCCTGTGGTGCGGGCGGCGGCAAATTTCAAGGCGGCGCTCTGCGCCCCGCGGCAGCTGGCAGATTATCTGCTGCCTGTGCTGGCCTGCGCAGCGCTGGCCGTCTACCTGCACACAGCGCTTTCCCAGCCCTTTGTGCTGCGGGTCGAGGTAAACGGCCAAAGTGTCGGCTATGTGGCCGGCGAAGCAGCCTTTGAGGCGGCGCGCGCCGATGTGCAGGCCCGCATCAATGGGGTGGCCGACTGGCAGGTACAGCCGGAGTACACCCTTGTCCGGGGCGGCGCAGATACCCCTACTCTGACCGAGCGGGAAATCGCCGACGCCATCCTGCGCGCCTCCGGCGGGGAGATCACCGAGGGGACCGCCGTCTACATAGACGGCGCGCTGCAGTTCATCACCACCGAGGGTGACCACCTGCGGCAGTTCCTCTATGCGCTGCGCCGCCCCCAGCAGCGTGAGGGTGTGCAGACAGCCTTTGTGCATGGGCTGCGCATGGTGGACGGCATCTACCCTGCTGCAGCGGTCACACCCTACCCTGATCTGATAGAGGCACTGCAGCGCGGGGACGGCCTGCTGCAGGTCAAAGTCGTGCGGTATGAGACTGTGACAAAGGCGCTGCCCTTTGAGACACAGACCGTTGAGGACCCCGCGCTGGACTTTGGCAAGACCGAGACCGTACAGGGCGGGCAGGACGGAGCCGAGCAGGTCACAAGCGAGATCACCGAGATAGATGGAACGGTCGTGGCCGTGCAGGCCGTGGATGTGCAGCTTTTGCAGCCCGCCGTGCCGCAGATCGTACACCGCGGCACCCGGCTGAAGGACGGCATGATTGGCAAGCTCGGCACCGGCAGCTTTCTCTGGCCTGTGCCGGGGTATTCGGGCATCAGCCGGTGGGCTAATCTACCCTATGGCCACCGCGGGGTGGACATCACCGCGCCCTACGGCACGCCGATTTACGCCGCCGACGCGGGCACGGTCATTGCCGCAAAGTGGCATAACCACCCCACCATGAGCTGGGGCTACTATGTGGAGCTCGACCACGGCAACGGCTACAAAACACTCTACGCGCACATGTGCCGCTATGTTGTACAGGCCGGGCAGACCGTGGAAAAGGGCCAGCTGATCGGCTATGTGGGGGCGACTGGCACCGCCACCGGCAACCACTGCCATTTTGAAATGTATTACAACAACGCCCTGATCAGCGCACGGAATGTGTTCCCGGATATATAATTAAATTTATTTCGCAAACCACTTTACTTTTTTGATTTTCCGTGGTAGAATACTTCACATAGTAAAGCTACAAAAGCTCTCGTTCAGGTGCAATGACGCACACGGACGGGAGCTTTTTGCCTAAAATGAGGTACTGCTATGGATCACATCGACCGCAAAATCATCGACATTCTGCAAAATAATGCCCGTTCCCCGCTCAAGGAGATCGCCGACCATGTGTTTTTGTCCAGCCCTGCTGTGTCAGCCCGCATCGCCCGGCTCGAAAGCTCGGGGACTATCTCCGGCTATCAGGCGCAGGTCGATGCCCCCAAGCTGGGGTACATGGTCAAGGCCTTCATCAATCTGGATATGGACCCCCAGCGCAAGCCGGAGTTTTACCCTTATATCCAAAACTGCCCCCATGTGGTGGAGTGCAACTGCGTCACCGGCGATTACAGTATGCTGATCGAGGTGCTGTTCAGCACAACACAGGAGCTGGACCAGTTCATCAACCATCTGCAGCAGTTTGGCCGCACCCGCACCCAGATCGTCTTTTCTACCCCGGTAGAGCATCGCGGCGTGCCGGTGGCAGTGCCGGAGGAATGATTACAGGTATCCCCCGCAGCGCAGCAGGAAGATCCAGCCCGTCAGCGTCAGGGCGGAAAGCAGCGTTGTCAGGGCGATGCAGCTGGATGTCAGCACGCCCTCATGGCCCATATTTTTGCTCATGACATAGGCGCTGGGGGTCGTAGGGCTGCCCAGCATGATGAGCAGCGCAACGAGTTCCTCATTCCGGAAGCCGAGCGCCACTGCACAAGGCAGAAACACCGCCGCCAGACCGACCGTCTTGATGAAGGCCGCCGCCACCGTGGGGCCGAGCTTTTGGATGGCCTTTGTGCCCTCAAACGATGCGCCGATCGACAAAAGCGACAGCGGCGTGGTGAGGGACGCAAGGCTGCTCATGGTCTTGGTGACCATCTGAGGCAGCGTGAACGGCAGCAGCGCATAGACCGTGCCAAAAAGGATGCCCAGCAGGATCGGGTTGGTGGCAACCCCGCGCAGCAGCTGCCCGGCGCTCGGTGTGCTGCGCTGCAAGGGGGATTCCATCATTAAGATAAGCACGGCAAAAATGTTGAACAGCGGCACGCTGCCCAGAATCATCAGCGGGGCCATGCCCGCATTGCCGTAGATATTCTGGATAAACGCCACGCCCAGCACGGCGGCGCTGCTGCGGTAGCCCGCCTGCACAAACTCCCCTACCAGAGCCTTGTCCTTCAGGAAGCGCTTAGCCCCTGCCCAGACGGCCAGAATGCCGACAAGCGTAGCCGCAAAGCAAAACAGCACAAATCTGGGCTGGAAATCATGCAGAATATCCACACTGCCCATGTCGAGAAACAGCATGACAGGCAGCGTGACCTTAAAGCAAAGCTTATCCGCTGCCTTGCAGAATGCAGGCGGCAAAAAGCCTGTCTGCCCCAGCAGATACCCCACCACCATGACAAAGAACACCGGCATGGTGGCATTCAGGCTAAACAGCAGGTTTTGCATTGCGGCACCCCTCATTTCTTTATAAAAGCAAAAAAGAAAAGTCCTACAGCGAAAAACTGTAGGACTTTTCTTGGTGCGGAAGATGGGACTTGAACCCACACGTCATAGACACACGCACCTCAAACGTGCCTGTCTGCCGATTCCAGCACTTCCGCTCAAATCGCATTGACTGCGAGAGATATAATACCACAATCCGCACCCAAAAGTCAAGCCTTCTGCGAAAGTTTTATTCACGAATTGCCAAAAAACGCCCTGCGCCCCCGGAGGTTTCCTTCCGGGGGCGCAGGGCTGTTTATGAAGAGAAAAGAAAATGGCAAATCAGGCGCGGTAGCTTTCGGGCAACTGGTCAAGGGTCTGCCACTTCTCCATGGCAGCCTCCAGCGCCATACCGTTTGCAACGGCATCGCGGCGGCAGGCGTTGACAGCCTGAATCTCCTTCATCTTCTCACCGGTCAGGGCGTAGCCCTTCATGGCGATGAGGGTGGCCGCCCATGCGACCATCGGGATGACGCAGAACAGGACGATGACAACGACATTCATGCCAGGTGTGTAAGGGTCATACTGGGTGGGCAGGTTGTTCAGACCGATGAAGGTCACAGCGATGCCGACGACCGTGGCCGCCAGACTGGACACCAGCTTATCGACAAGGCTGAACAGCGTACCCATGATGCCGGGGATATACTTGCCGGAGCGGTAGGTCTCGTAATCGGAGCAGTCGGCAACCATCGGGATAGGCATATCGGCAGTGGCGTAGTATGCACCGTAGCCGATGCCGAAGAAGAGGATGAACAAAACCGTGTACAGATTGATGGACAGGCCATTCTCCCCCAGCAGGCTGAGGTGGAATGCATCGCCGTGGCCCCACAGCAGCAGCAGAACCAGCACGCCGACATAGCAGGCCAGCGCCACGCCGACATACTTTGTCAGGCTTGCCTTCTGGCCCTTCTTCTGGCTGGTGCGCACAGAGAGCAGGAAGAACGGCACACTGAACAGATAGCCCAGCACCATCATGGGCAGATACAGACCATCGTAAGCGCCCATCATGCAGCCGTACAGCATGCAGAGGACCGTTGTGTTGTTGGCGATGGAGAGCGCCAGCTTGGTGCCGGCACCCGCGATCATCAGCCGCTGCATGGGCTTGTTTTCCTTGATGATCTGGATATATTCGCTGACCTTGACCTTCTGGGGCTTTTCGCCGCCGATGCCGAAATACTTGGGCTGGTCCTTCTCCCAGATGCCGATGATGGCAAGGATGGTCAGCACAACCGACATAGCGATGCCGACCGGGGCCAGCATGCGGAAGAACCCTGCGGAGGAGTAGCCGCCCTCATAGCTCTTGGCCAAAATCGGCGCCAGAAACTGCATGACGCCCATGCCCAGCAGGGAGCCGACCGTGTTAAAGATCGTAAAGAGCGGGCGCTGCTTCGGGTCGTTCGTCAGCACAGTCTGGCCGGAGCGGGTGCAGCTGGTCTGGAAGGTATAGCCGATGACCCAGACGAAGTACAGCCCCACAAACGCGGCATAGCGCGCCCACATCATGGTGTCGGGAATCATGGGGGTGATGCCGTACAAAATCAGGATGCTGACGGCCATAATGATATTGCCGATGGCCATAAACGGACGGAACTTACCGAATTTGCCGTTCGTGCGGTCCATCAGCGCGCCGATGATCGGGTCGGTGATGGCATCGCACAGACGCATGGCCGTGACCATGACCGAGGCAAACAGGGTGCCCAGCGCCAGTACATTGCTGCCGAAGGTAGCAATGTAGGAAAGCACCAGGACATAATAGACATTGGTGGCACCGTTGTTCAGCGGAAACAGTACCAGCTGGTAGAGTTTGGCGCGGTTGACATTCGACGCCTTTGCATTTTCGCTCATGGGCTGCTCCTTTATCGGTATTTGTTATGGCATTGCCGCCCCCGGCGGCCTTTTATACCCAGTTTGCGCTGGAGGATTTTGCCTTGCCCAGCTTGTAGGCGGGGTTCGGGGCCTCGACCTTGCGGAATACCGCATCATCGATGCAATCCCCTGCCACGGCCTGAACCTTCGTCTCGCCGTCCAGCTTGACGCGGAATTTGAAGATATGCTCGCCTGCCTGCTCCTCCAGCTTTTCGCCGTTGACATAAAGGCTTACCTGCTTCTGGTTTGAGTAGACCTTGACCTCGATCTCGCTCTGGGTGCGGTCCGCAAAGCGTTTGGAGCAGATATGCACAAACGGCTCATCGCTCCACCACGCCTTGTAGATATAGAAGCTATCCTTCTTCGTCTTGCGGTCAAAGGTGACAAGACCCTTGTGGTTCATGCCCGGCTCGCCGCCCTGATCGCGGGCGTCTGCAGCAAAGTCGTACATGTTCCATACATGGGTCGACCACAGCCAGCTGTGGCGTTCAAAGCAGCGCAGCATGTACTCATGGTAGATTGCCTGATATTCCTCGGTATGGTCACCGCGGCGGGGATGCTCACTGTGCAGGTTGGGCATGCCCTCGGCGCCGTATTCGCTGAAGCCCAGCGCGCGGTTCGGGTAGCAGAGATGGAAAAAGTCCATCCAGAGGTCATTCAGGAAGAGGCCCGGCACATACCAGCCAAGGTACAGGTTCCAGCTGACCAGATCGGTGATGTGGGCCACCGGGTTGAAGGGGCCGCACATTGCATAGCAGGCCAGCGTGGTCAGGCGGGTCTTATCCATCTCATGGCAGAGGTCGTTCAGCACACGGTGGTTGTCCAGCATGTCGCGCTTGTCTTTTGTGGAGATCGTGATCTCGTTGGAGACGCCCCAGCAGACGATGCAGGCGTGGTTGTAGTTCTGGACGATCAGCTCCTTCATCTGAGAGATCGTGTTCTCACGCCCGTTGGGCATATGCTCAGAGATATAGGGGATCTCTGCCCAGACGACCATGCCAGCCTCATCGCAGAGGTCGTAGAAATACTGGTCGTGCTGGTAGTGCGCCAGCCGGATGGTGTTCGCGCCCAGCTCCTTGATAAGCTGCATATCCTCGTCATGCATTTCCCGGGTGATGGCATTGCCAAGTCCCTTGCGGTCCTGATGGCGGGAAACGCCGTGCAGCGGGTAGGCGCGGCCGTTGAGGAAGAAGCCCTTCTGCGGGTCAACATGGAAGCTGCGCACGCCAAAGCGCTGCCGCACCTCGTCCTGTACGACCCCGTTCAGCACCAGACGCACCGCGCAGGTGTAGAGATAGGGGTCGCGCACGCCGTCCCACAGATGGGGATGCGCAAGCGTGACCGCGGCGTCACTGCCCTTGCCGGTCAGCACCTCAGCCCCGGCGGCATCAAGGATCGAGAACTCGATCTCGCCCTCCCCCTCAACGCGGGTCTTGACGGTGATGTCTGCATTTGCGCCGTTGACGGTCGGGGTGATCTGCACGCCGCAGCTGCCCAGATAGTCCAGCGCAATGTGATTTTTGCTGACGACCAGCAGGCTGACATCGCGGTAGATGCCGCCGTAGAAGGTGAAGTCCGCCTTCTGGGGATAGACGCGGTCGTTCTTGCTGTTGTCCACCGCCACGGTCAGCTCGTTCTCCTCCGCCAGCAGGCCGGTCACCTCTGCGCGGAAGGTCGAGTAGCCGCCGTCATGGCGCATGATCTCCTGACCGTTCAGCGTGACCCTTGCGCTGGCGTTGACGCCCTCAAACTGCAGCCAGACCTGCTGCGTTTCAGCGTCATAAGCGGGGGCTGCGAACCGCGTTGCATAGGTGCAGGTGCCGCGCCAATAATCATTGCCGCCGTCCTGACCGTCGATGTTGTTCCATGTATGGGGCAGGTTTACCGCAGCGGTTTTGCCGTCCGGCCCGGTGAACTGCCAATTTTTCATCAGCTTGATCGTGCTTCGCATTGCGCCCTCCTGTGTTGGTTTTTGTACTATAAGCATTGTACAGGAGTGCAAATTTATTCGCAATAGGTTTGCGAAAAGCGGTACTGCCTGTGCGAAATTCGGTTTTTTTGCCACAAAAAAAGCGCCCGCGGCTTTGTACAATCTGCACAAAGCTGCGGGGCGTGTTTTGTCTATTCAGCTTTCGGGGGCGGCAGTACGATCTTGACTGCAAACAGCGCCTCGCGGGGCTCCGTTGCCATGGTGCCACTGTATTTCTGCACAATGCGGCGCGCCACCTTTAGCTCATAGCTGTGGCGGCGGCCGTGATCTGGCTGCTCCGCCGGGTGCGGCCCAATGACATTGATGACCGCAAAGCCCTGCCGCCTGCAGACCAGCAGGTCGATCATGCGGCGGTCGGTATCCCGCTGCTGGGCAGCGGCGTCAATAGCCTGATCCAGCAGGTTGGAGAAAAGCGCATACAGGTCGCCCGGCTCAATGGCCGCCAGACAGGTGCCATCGGCCACACAGTTCAGCCGGATGCGCTGGGCCTCGCACAGCAGGCTCTTTTCGGTCAGCACAACATCCAGCACCTCATTGCCGGTGGCGGCGTTGGCGTCATACATCCGGGCGGCCTGCTCGGCCTCGTCCAGACTTTGCGAGGCGGCTGCATCGGGCTGCAGGCGGCGCAGGTCTGCAATCTGCACCTTCAGCTCATGGCATTTACGGTTGATGATCTGTACATTCTGCCGCGCGATCTGGTACTGCTTGCGCTGCCGGTCATACAGCAGGTTGAGGGCATCCATCTCCTTTTGCAGGGCGGACTTTTTGAAAAGCTCCGTCTGCAGATAGAGCAGCGTCACACAGTAAAACTGGGTCAGCAATGATGGTGCCACCACCGCCGAGGGGCGCAGCCCGATACGCAGACTCGTCTGCAGGGCAAAGAACTGAAAGACGAACATGACCCCCAGCAGCCCGGCACTGCCAAGCTGGCGCGGGCCGATGTGGTAGGTACCGTCCTCCGGCATCGTCCGGGCCACGGTAAAGCGGACCACGATGCAGCACACCACCACAAAGCCAAGCTGGCCGAGCAGCATCGGCGTGCTGTACAAGGAAAGGTGCCGCATGCCGAGTGCCTCGGCGGTCCAGATCAGGACCCGCCACAGCTCATACACCGACTCCGAGGTCAACACGATCCAGACGCTGCAGTAGGCGCTGGCTGCCCAGTCCAGCCGGGTGCACAGATGTGTGGATACCGCAGCATAGGCAAAATAAACGGCGTAGATCACAAGCAGCAGCAAGGTGTCCAGATGGCCGCTGTTGCCAAAGACCATCAGCTGCGAAAGGGGGATCACCAGAATAAGATCCAGCAGGGCGCGCAGCCGGAAGCGATCCCGCTTTTTCAGCGGCAGCCAGTAGGCCAGCTGGGCGCCGCAGATGCCTGCGGCGCAGACGGCCAGACTCAGGATGGAATCCACCTACAGCGCACCCCCGACATACGCCGCCACGGCGGCCAAAAACGCTGCGCGCTGGCGGCGGCTGATCTCAAGCCGTTCCTCCCCCACCTGCACAAAGTCGTCCTGCACGCCGCGCACATGGCGCAGATTGACCAGATAGCACTGGTTGCACCGGGCAAAATGGTAGGCGGTCAGATCCTTCTCCGCCTTGAGCAGACTGCCGCGCACCGACCATGTCCCGGTCGTAGTGTGGTAATGCAGCAGCCGGTCGCGTGTTTCCAGATACAGGATATCATCGGTGGCCAGCAGCTGCACACCGCCGCCCACCTGCAGGGTGATCTGCCCGCCGCGCCGGCGGCAGATACGCTGCAGCGCACGATCCAGCTTTGTGCTGAACTGGTAGTAGCTGACGGGCTTCAGCACAAAATCCAGCGCATCGACCTCATAGCCGCGTATGGCATACTGCGCCATATTCGTCACAAAGATCAGCACCACATCGGGGTCCAGCAGCCGGATGCGCTCCGCCGTGGGCATGCCGCCCAGCGTAGGCATCTCAATATCGAGAAAAATAATATCAAACCCGGGGCGGTAGGGCTCCACGATCTGGGAGCCATCCGCAAAGGGGGTCACTTCCAGCAGCTGGCCGCTCTCCTGCGCGTACTGCGCAATAAAGCCGCACAGCTCCTGCCGCACAGCAGCGTTGTCCTCGACAACAGCGATCTTTGCCACGGGCTGTCTCCCCTTTCTTATATATATATTTATTATGACAAATATCCATAAAAAAAGCAACACCCTTTATAACAAAAGGTGTTGCCCGGAGCGGAAATTATTGGCTGCCGCCGCTTACCGGTCCGGCTCGCAGTCCAAGATGGAGGGGATGTTTTCCCAGCGGGCCGCCTCACTCCGGTAACGCTCCTGCAGCCAGGCCACCGCTGCATCCAGCCCCGTCTGGCTGCCGTCAAACTCAGCGGACTCGATTTTTTCCTCTGCCGTATGCTCGATGCTCCACGGGCCGGGCCAGATCCGGGCAGTCAGGTACTCCAGCTTTTTCTTGCCGCTTTCATCGTTGGGGTCTGCCTTTTTGCCGGGCGTGATGACATACCGCATACCGCCCTCGGCCCCGGAATAGGGGTTGCCGTTATGGAACCAGTGATAAATCGGGAAAGCGTCAAGCATGGCGGGCACCTCACAACAAAAAATGTCCTGATGCAAGAGCATCAGGACATTTTGGAGCGGGATACGAGTCTCGAACTCGCCACCTACTGCTTGGGAAGCAGTCACTCTACCGGATGAGCTAATCCCGCATCAGTGACTGCTATTATAGCGCAAATCAGGCGAGTTGTCAAGGGGGCTGCGCTTGGTTATGGTTGTAGGGGGCGATGCTTGCATCGACCCGCGGGCGGATGCAAGCATCCGCCCCTACAGGATTTCCCGCAGATTGGCACCCTGTTTACATCATACTGAACAAATCGACCTGACTGGTTTCGGGCAGATTGCCGAGAGCGCCGACTGCGCGCAGCTTGTCAAAAACCGACTGCGCAACGCCGCTGGCCTGCTGCAGCTCCTCGACCGAGATATACTCCTGCCCATGCATTGTGGCCTGCTCAAGCGCCACGGCGGCGGCATCGCCCAGACCGCGGATGGCTGTAAACGGCAGACGGACCTTGCCGTCCTCGACCACATACTTACTGGCATAGCTCTTGCCCAGCTCGATCGGCAAAAACTCACAGCCGCGCTGCAGCATCTCGTTTTCCAGCTGCAGGCTGACCAAGGCGTCATCATCCTTGGCGGTGCGCTCGTCCTTGGGGATCTTTTCATTGTCCTTCAGGTGCTGCTTGGCCACGCGGACGCCGCCGACGGCGGCCTCATAGTCGATGTCCGCGCCGCGCACGGTGAAATACACAGCATAGAACACCGCCGGGTGGTAGACCTTGAACCACATCAGGCGGATGGCCGCCATCAGGTAGGCCACGGCGTGGGCCTTGGGGAACATATACTTGATCTTGCGGCAGGATTCGATATACCAGTCGGGCACATCATGCTCACGCATGGCCTCCTCCCACCCGGGCTTGAAGCCGCCCTTGGCAACCTTGCCCTTACGCACGGCCTCCATGATGTCAAACGACATCTTCGGTTCCAGCCCTTTGCGCAGAAGATACAGCATAATGCTGTCACGGCAGCCGATGACCTCTGCGATCGTGCAGGTGCCCGAGCGGATCAGCTCGTCCGCGTTGCCGGTCCAGACATCGGTGCCATGGGAGAGGCCCGAGATCTGGATCAGCTCTGAGAAATTCTTTGGCTGGGCATCCAGCAGCATCTGGCGTACAAAGTTTGTGCCCATCTCCGGAATACCGAAGGTGCCGGTGCGCGAGCCGATCTGCTCCTCGGTCACGCCGAGCGCGGCCGGGCTGGTCAGCAGGCTGTAGACCTTTTCATCATTCATCGGGACCGAGTCAATGGGGATGCCGGAGTATTCCTCAAAGAATTTATAGAAGGTCGGCACATCATGGCCCAGCTCATCGAGTTTCAGCAGTGTGTCGTGCAGGTATTTAAATTCAAAGTGGGTAGTCAGCAGACCGCCCTTGACATCGTCCGCCGGGTGCTGAATGGCACAGAAATCGTAAATATCAAAGGTATCCGGCACAACGACCATGCCGCCGGGATGCTGGCCTGTCGTGCGCTTTACGCCGGTGCAGCCGATGACAAGGCGGTTTTCCTCGGCACGGTTGACGGTACGGCCGCGTTCCTCAAGATACTTTTTGACATAGCCGTAGGCCGTTTTATCCTGCAGACCGGAGACAGTGCCCGCCTTGAACACATTCTCCTTGCCGAAAAGCTCCTCGGTGTAGCGATGCACGCAGGACTGATACATGCCTGAGAAGTTCAGGTCGATATCAGGCTCCTTGTCGCCATAGAAGCCGAGGAAGGTCTCAAACGGGATGTCGTGTCCCTCCACGATCATCGGCTTGCCGCAGACCGGGCAGTTTTTGTCGGGCAGGTCAAAGCCGTCAAAGTGCACGCCGTCATTGATCCACTCGCTGTGCTTGCAGTTAGGGCACAGGTAGTGCGGCGGCATCGAGTTGACCTCCGAAATGCCGGAGAAGTGCGCAACGGCCGATGAGCCGACGGAGCCGCGGCTGCCGACCTGATAGCCGCCCGCGTTGGAGTAGGCCACCAAACGCACGGCGATAACATACAAAACGGCGTAGCCATGGCCGCAGATGGAATCCAGCTCCTTTTTCAGCCGCTTTTGCAGCACATCGGGCAGCGGCGCGCCATAGTCCCGCGCAGCATGCTTCCATGTGTCATCGCGCAGCTCCTGCTCGGCGCCGGGGATGCTGGGCGGGTAGGTGCCCTTGGGAATGGCGCGCAGGTTGTTGTCGATGGTGGCGGCAATCTTGTTGGGGTTGGTCACAACGATCTCGTAGGCCTTTTCCTGCGGCAGGTAGCTGAAATCCTCCAGCATATCGGGCGTAGTGCGGAAGTAGAGCGGTGCCTGATTGTCGGCGTCCTTGAAGCCGTTGCCAGCCTGCAGGACTGCACGGTAGATCCAGTCCTCCGGCTCCTGAAAGTGGGAGTCACCCGTGGCCACGACCGGCTTGTGCAGATCCTCGCCCAGCTGTATGACGGTGCGGTTGAAGTTCTTGATCGCCTCGATCGAATCCACCTGCCCGTTGCGGAGCATAAATTCATTGTTGCCAAGGGGCTGGACCTCGAGATAATCGTAATAATCGGCGATGCGCAGCAGCTGCTCATAGGGCTGGCCCGCCACGATTGCCCTGTAAAGCTCACCTGCTTCACAGGCCGGGGAAAGCAGCAGCCCCTCGCGGTACTGGTTCAGCAGGCTGCGCGGCACACGCGGCTTTTTGAAGAAATACTGGGTGTGGGCGGCGCTGACGATGCGGTAGAGGTTTTTTAAGCCGACCTGATTCTGCACCAGAATAATCAGGTGATAATATTTCTTTTTCAGCACCTCTTTGTTGCCGCCAAGGCCGGTGTTGATGGCCTCGACCGCGTGGATGTCCTTCTCCTCCAGATCGGTCAGCATCACCTCAAAGATGCGGGCCAGCGCCATGGCGTCATCGACAGCGCGGTGGTGGTTGAAAGGCGGTATCTCAAGATGCTTGTTGATCGTGTCCAGCTTGTAGTTGCGCAGCCCCGGGAAGAGCGCCTGTCCCATCGGCAGCGTGTCGATATAGGTGTTCTCGTCCCAGCTGACGCCCGCCTTCTCCCCCGCCTTGCGGATAAAGAGCATGTCAAAGCTGTGGGCATTGTGGGCCACAAGGATATTATCCCCGCAGAACTCCTTGAAGGCGCGGATGGCCTCCTCCGGCGTGGGGGCATCGGCCACCATGGCATCGTTGATGCCGGTCAGGTCAACGACCTTCTGCGGGATCGGCTTGCCGGGATTGACGAAGGTGCAGAATTTCTTTTCCTCGTTGATCTTACCGTTTTCCACATAGACGGCGCCGATTTCGGTCAGCCGCTCGGTGTTGGCGTCAAGGCCGGTCGTCTCGGTGTCGAACACAACAAACGAGCCGGACAGCGGCATCTGCGCCGCGCCGTAAACGGCGGGGATCATATCATCGACAAAATAGGCCTCACAGCCGTAGATCAGCTTGAAGTCCGGGTCGGTTTCGTGGATGGCATCGGTGGCCAGCATGGCCTCCGGATAACCTTGGCACACACCGTGGTCCGTGATGGCAATGGCGCGGTGGCCCATGCGGTGCGCCAGACGCACGATCTTGCCGGGGTCGTTGAAGCCGTCCATTGAGCTGGACTTGGTATGCAGGTGCAGCTCGACCCGCTTTTGCCCCTCGGGCGCAGTGTCCTGCCGCTGCTCGCGCTCGACCTGCAGAACATCGTAGGGCAGGATGACAAAGTCATGCTCGTACTTGTCATACATATAGTTGCCGCGCACAATCAGGGTGGTGCCGGGCTTGAGGCCCTCCCACTTGGACATATCGGCGTCCTCGTCCCCCAATACCTTGAGGTTGACCGAGCCGGAATAGTCAGTGATGGAGGTAAAATAAATCTTTCGGCGGCTGCCCTTGACCTCGGTGGCAAACACATCGCCCCAGACCGTCACCTTGCCGCCGTCCCCCAAATCGTTCAGATGGCGGATGTCGGCCGGCTTGAAGGTCTTGCCGTAGAACACCTTGACCGGCTTATTGGTAAGGGCCAGCCCCTCGATCGTAAAGTCGGGCGGCGTTTCCTTGGCCTCAAACTTGACGGCAGGCGCTTTCTCCTGCAGGTACTGCTCAAACTCCTCCTCGGTGCGGGTGTTGCCGGTATCGGCCAGCCGCACGATGGGCAGTGCGCCGGTGCGCTCCTGAATAAGCTCTGCCAGCACGCGGGGCAGCTCTACGCTCTCCAAGATCTGGCGGCCCGCATTGACATGGATGGTGATGCCGTCCTCCCCGAAGGTGACCGGCTGGGCCTTATCGAGAAAGCCGTTGACCGGCATGCCCCGCTCCTTCAGCTCCTCCAGCATAAGGCGCACCGCCTCCGGGGTGATGCTCTGGTACGCAAAATAGCTGCGAATCTGCAGCTCATACCCGGCAAACACCTCGGAGAGGGATGCACAAAGACGCCCGCACAGCGCCTGATCCAGAGGTTCAGCACTGCGCAGGCAGATCACGACCTGTCTTTTTGTGCGGTAAAGCTCCACACGGTCGACCAGCACACTGCCGAACGCCGCACAGAACTGCTGGTCCGCCGTAAACTGCGGCCAGACTTGGGTGACGAAAGGTTTCAAAGGAATTTTACCTCACAAGTGGATAGCATGTTGTAGGGGGCGGCGTCCCCGACGCCCCGCGGGCGGATGCAGGCATCCGCCCCTACGAGGGTTGGCTTCCCCCTCGGGGCTGCGCCCGCAGGCGCGTGTCGAAGCGCAACCGCCGGAGGCGGCTCTTAGCGCGGAGACTGAAGCTGTCCGCGAAGCGGACTGATGAGGGCGAAGTTGCCGGGCATTACCCGCAAACGGATGGCCGAGGACAGCTTACCCCTCATCCGGCCCTGCGGGGCCACCTTCCCCCGCGGGGGAAGGCTTTATTGGTTACATTTTATGAATTTCTTCCAGCAGCTGCCCTACAATGTCGCCCTTCAGCATACGGATCTTTTCACCGCGGATGAAGAGCAGCGCCTCGTCCTTGCCGCCGGCAATGCCGATGTCGGCATCGGACGCCTCGCCGGGGCCGTTGACAACACAGCCCATGATGGCGATCTTGAGCGGCTTTTTGAAGCCCTCGTCCCGCAGACGGCGCTCGACCTCGTTGGCGATCTCGATCATCGGGTACTGGGTGCGCCCGCAGGTCGGACAGCTGATGATCTCGGGGCCTGCCACGGCGTAGCCTGCCGCGCGCAGAATGTCATAGCCTGCATAGACCTCGTTCTCGGGCTCATCGGTCAGGCTGACACGCAGCGTATCGCCAAGCCCCTCCATCAGCAGACCGCCGATGCCCATGCCGGATTTGATCAGGCCCATCCGGTTGCCGCCCGCCTCGGTCACGCCGACATGCAGGGGGTAATCGGTCTGGCTGGCCAGCAGGCGGTAGGCCGCCATCATGCGGGGCACATTGCTGGATTTGATCGAGATGACGATGTTGTCAAAGTCGAACTTCTGCAGCAGGCGCACATGGTACATGGCGCTCTCCACCATGGCCTCGGGCACGGGGGCGCCGTACTTGGCCAGAATATGCTTTTCAAGGCTGCCGCCGTTGACGCCGATGCGGATGGGTACATTTTTGGCGTTGCAGGCATCGGCCACCGCCTTGACGCGGTCATCACCACCGATGTTGCCGGGATTGATGCGGATCTTATCGGCACCGGCATCAAGCGCGGCGAGCGCGGCGCGGTAATCAAAGTGGATGTCCGCCACAACGGGGATGTCCACCTTCTCTTTAATAGCGGCCACAACGGCGGCGTCCGCCGGGGTGGGCACCGTCACACGGACGATCTGGCAGCCAGCGGCCGCAACGCGCTGCGCCTGTGCCACATTGCCCGCAATATCCTTGACGGGCACATTCAGCATCGTCTGTACGGCGATGGGGTTTGTGCCGCCGATCTTGAGATTGCCGATCTTGACTTCTTTTTTCAGTTGACGCTGCATCGTAGTTCTCCTTATAAGAATCGTGTAATGTCCTGCATCGTTACCAAAATCATGAGCCACAGCAGGGCAGCCATGCCCGCCGTGTTGATAAAGCTCTGCGCGCGCAGTGGCACTGGGTGGCCGGTCAGCCCCTCCCACGCAAGAAAGAGCAGCTTGCAGCCGTCCAGCGCAGGAATGGGCAGCAGGTTGAAGATGCCCACATTGATCGTCAGCAGAGCCATCAGGGAAAGCACATCCCGCCAGCCGTACCGCACAGCCTGACTGACTGCCGACACCGTGCCGATCGGGCCGGAGAGATCCTCCATGCCTGCCTTGCCGGTAAACAGCTGCCAGAAGCCGCCCAAAATCGCGCCGCTGTAATAGCGGAACAGCTCCCCCGCCATGACCAGAGTGCTGTGTACTGACAAGGGCTGCGCTGCCACCCGAAAGTCTGTGGCGTACTGCACACGGCCGTTTTCATCAAGCGTTGGGCTGACCGTCACGGCGGGCAGGCTCACGACCTCGCCGCCGCGCAGCACCTTCATGGTATGGGTCTTTTCGGTACCGTCAAACAGATCAGACAGTGCGTAGACCGTGCGGCAGGGCTTACCGTCCACCTGCAGAAGGACATCCCCCTTCTGCAGGACAGCGGCGCTCTTGGCATTCTCGCCGAAATCCGCTACCGTTGTGCTGCCGAGCCGCCCCTGCGAGAGGACCAGCACCAGCAGCACCGCCATGCCAAGCAGAAAGTTCATCAGCGCACCGCAAAGCGTCACAAAAAAGCGCTGCCATGCTGTGGCCTGCTCAAACTGCTGCCCGCTGACCGTCAGCGGGAACAGCGCAGCTTTGCGCGGCGGGGCGCTCTCCTCCGCCGGCGGGTCTGCGTCCTCCTCCGGGGGTTGACTGAACAGGTTGTAGCCGCCCAGCGGGAAAAGGCGCAGTGAATAGGTCGTACCGTTTTTTTGGACCGCCCACAGGCGCGGGCCAAAGCCGATAGAAAATTCCTCAACATGGATACCGCAATGCCGGGCCGCCATAAAGTGGCCCAGCTCATGCACCAGAACAACGCCGCCGAACACGAGCAGCGATGCCAGCCCGGTCAGCAATGCAGTCATAGGCACCTCGCAAGTTAATATTTTTGCACAAAACGATACCGGGCTGCCATGGGTAGGCCGCCCCTCATCCGGCTGCAGCGAGCGCAGCCACCTTCCCCCGCAGGGGAAGGCAAAGCGGAATTTTTAGATATGTGCCTCGACATAGGCCCGCGCCATGCGGTCACACTCATGGACATCGGCGAGCGTGTAATCCCCGCCGAAGGAATCGCTGTCCACGATGCCCTCCACAAGGCGGCCAATGTCGAGGAAGCCGATCTCATCCCGCAGGAAGTGCGCCACGGCGGCCTCATTCGCGCCGTTGGCGGCGCAGGGAGCCAGACCGCCCTTGCGGATTGCCTTCTTGCAGACCTTGAGGCAGCGGAAGGTCTCATCATCCGCAGTGGCGATGCTCAGCTTGGTCAGTGCCGTGAAATCCAGCTCCGGCACAGGGCTGGGCAGACGCTCCGGCCAAGTCAGCGCGTACTGAATGGGGATGCGCATATCCGGCACGCCAAGCTGCGCGATGATGGAATGATCGGCAAACTGCACTGCGGAATGGATGATGCTTTCCCGCTGTACAACGATCTGGATCTTGTCCTCCGGCAGACCGAAGAGCCACGCGGCCTCGATCAGCTCAAGGCCCTTGTTCATCAGGGTGGCGGAATCAATGGTAATTTTTGCACCCATGTTCCAGTTGGGGTGCTTGAGGGCGTCCGCCTTCGTCTTGGTGCGCAGCTCCTCGGTGCCCATGCCGAAGAACGGCCCGCCGGAGGCGGTCAGCAGGATCTTTTCCAGCGTTTTGGCGCTGTGCTGATCCTGCAGGCACTGGAAGATGGCGCTGTGCTCACTGTCCACAGGCAGCAGGTGGACACCGTTTTTCTTGACGGCATCGGTCACCAGATGGCCGCCGGTGACAAGGCTCTCCTTGTTGGCCAGCGCCAGATCATGGCCGCTCTCGATAGCCGTCAGCGAGGCATCCAGACCGGCAATGCCGACAACGGCGTTCAGCACCGTGCCTGCGCCGTCCATGGCGGCCAGCTCACGCAGACCGTCCGCCCCCTTCAGCAGCTTGGGCGCACCCGTCTGCCCCGCCAGCGCGGCAGACAGCTTATCGAACGCGGCGGGGTCGGTGACAGCCACATACTTCGGGTGAAATTCAGCGATCTGGGCCAGCAGCTTGTCTACGCTGGAGTTGGCCGACAAACCGAACACCTCATAGCCATGCATGCGGCAGACATCGAGGCTTTGGGTGCCGATCGAGCCGGTAGAGCCCAGCAGTGTGATAACTTTACTCATTGTACATTCCTCACAGCAGATAGAAGAAATAGCGTACCGCGATGGAAACGAACGGCGCAATGAACATAACGCTGTCAAAGCGGTCGAGAATACCGCCGTGCCCCGGGAAAATCGTGCCGTAGTCCTTGATGCCCGCCTGACGCTTGACGGCAGAGGCAAACAGATCACCCAGAATGCCCAGCACCGATGCCACGGCACCCATGCCGAGCAGCACCATATAGTGCCGCGGCAGCACATGGATGCTCAGCACATTATAGGTCTTTGACAGCAGCGAGTAGACCAGCGTCAGCACGCAGCCGGCGGCCATGCTGCCCAGCACGCCGCCCACAGCGCCCTCCACTGTTTTGTGGGGGCTGACAATGGGGGCCAGCTTGTGCCTGCCGAGGGCGCGGCCCGCAAAGTAGGCAGCGGTGTCCCCGCCCCATGCAAAGCAGAGGATCAGCAGGATGAAATAGATGGCATCATAGCGAAACTGCGCAAAGGGCAGCATCCGCTTGAGGTGGATGAGCGAGTAAAAGCAGAAGGTGATCACGCCCGAAAAGTAGACAAAGCCCGTCAGCTTGCCGTAATCCAGCGTCTGGACATGTGTGATCTGGCAGACATTGTAGAACAGCACGGTCAGGAACGCCACCGGCAGCAGCAGCCCGCGCACCATCTGTGAGCTGCTGAGCATGACCAGCAGGGTCAGCGGCACAGCACCGACATACAGATACCATTGCTTTTTGCCAAAGCCCATGGCGGAAAAGACCTCATGGATGGCCAGCAGGCAGATGGCACTGAGCACCAGGTCAAACAGGAAGGTGTCGAAAAACGCCAGTACGACGGCCAGAACGCCCAGGCCGACAACGGCAGTGATGATGCGGGTCTTCATAAACAGTGATTCCCTTTCGCGGAATAGATTTTCTTGCAATAACAGCCTATGCGGGCGTGTCAGATGACATGCCCGCACAGGCTATCGTTCATGGAGAGATCAGACCTCCATGATCTCCTTGTTCTTGTCGGCGCAGGTGTCGTCGATCATCTTGACATACTTGTCCGTCAGCTTCTGGGTCTCCTCCTCCAGCTTCTTCTGATCGTCCTCGGTGATCTCGCCGGCCTTCTTCATGGCCTTGAACTTATCCATCGCATCGCGGCGGATGTTGCGCACGGCGGTCTTGGCATCCTCGCCCTGCTTCTTGACATCCTTGGTCAGCTGCTTGCGGCGCTCCTCGGTCGGGGCCGGGAATACCAGACGGATGACCTGACCGTCATCAATGGGGTTGATGCCGATGTCACTGGTCTGGATTGCCTTGGAGATGGGCTTGAGCATCGAGCGGTCCCACGGGGAGATGGTCAGGATGCGGGCCTCGGCCACGGCCACAGCGGCGATCTGCTGGATGGGCGTGGGGCTGCCGTAGTAGTCCACCGCCACCTTGTCGAGGATGGCGGGGTTGGCGCGGCCGGCGCGGATGGAAGCCAGCTCATGGACCAGATGGTTGACGCTGGCGTTCATTTTTTCTTCAAAGGGTTTGGTCGTGCTGCTCATAGTAAGATTCTCCTTATTCGTAAAATAGTATAGGGGAAAATTATGAATTTTTCAAAGCTTCAGCTTTTTTTGATTTACTCCTTCACAAGGGTGCCGACCATCTCGCCCTGCACAGCCTTGGCGATATTCTCGGGCTTACCCAGATCAAACACAAGGATGGGCAGGCCGTTATCACGGCAGAGGGTCGCGGCGGTGGAGTCCATAACGGCCAGACGCTCGTCCAGCACGCGGGTAAAGGTCAGCGTATCATAGCGCACGGCATCGGCATACTTGTGGGGGTCCTTATCGTAGACACCGTCCACCATCGTAGCCTTGAACATGGCATCGGCGCTGATCTCCAGTGCGCGCAGCGCGCTGGCCGTATCAGTGGAGAAGATGGGGTTGCCGGTGCCGCCGCCGAACACAACGATCTTGCCGCTCTCCAGCGCAGCGATGGCCTTGTCGCTGGTGAAGCACTCGGCCACCTGCGGCATAAAGGAGCTGGTCATGACAACGGCCTCCACGCCCTGCTGGCGCAGTGCATCCTTGACGGCCAGCGCATTCATGACGGTAGCCAGCATGCCGATCTTGTCGGCGTCCATGCGGTCCATCCTGCCGCTGGAGCGGCCGCGCCAGAAGTTGCCGCCGCCCACGACAATGCCGATCTGCGCACCCAGATCGTGCGCCGCTTTGATACCGGCACAGATAGAGGCGATGGTTTCCTCATCAAAGCCCGTGCCCTTGGGGCCGGAAAGTGCCTCGCCGCTGACCTTCAGAAGAATACGTTTATACTGAATTGCCATAAAAACACCACCTGTAGTTATTTTGGCGGTCTACCCTGCCGTACAGGCATAGTAAACCATTCTTTTTGTATTACATTTTACAATAATTTGCGCGCAAAGTAAAGCGGTGCAGCAAAAAAAGCACCGTTTCCCTGCCGGGACAACGGTGCCATGTCATTTTACAGCAATTCCTGTGCCTGCAGCACAGCCAGCTCGCGGCGCAGCGCCAGCCGCCGGGTCTGCCGCTCGGCCATGCGCTCAACGGGGGATTCCAGCATCAGATCATCGAGCGGCGGCGCGGGCGGCAGGGTGAAGCACAGCTCTGTGCCCGGTCCCGGCCCCACGGCCAGCGACCAGCCCATGGCCTTTGTGTAGGCCGCGATGAGCGGCAGCCCCAGCCCGCCCGCATAGAGCAGCCGGGCGCTCCAGCAGCCATCGGTCAGCAGCGCCTTTGCATCGGGCGGCAGACCGGGGCCGTTGTCCCGGTAGCAGAACAGCCCCGGCTCACAGCGCAGTGTGATGCAGGCTCCCGGATCTGCGGAGAGCGTATTGGAGATCAGGTTTGTCATCAGACCGTTCAGAAGGGCCGCATCCCCCACCGTGGGCAGCACATTCTGCCCGGCGGTCTGCAGCTCAATCGTGAACGGCAGGTCATACCGGGCGGCCTCCTCCCGCAGGATGTCGCAGATCTCGTCCAGCTGGCCCAGCAGGTCGATGGGGCGCGGCACGCAGGTGCTGTGCAGCACGGCAGCTGTAGCCGCATCGGAGGCCTGATCCCCCAGACGGCGTGCGCCGAGCAGCTGCGTCTGCATATCCTGCACAAGCTGCGCCATTCCGGCGCGGTCCGCCGGGCTCAGGGGGTGTTCAAGCTGGTCGAGCAGAACCTCAAAAGCGTTTTCCATGCTGTCAAACACACGGCGGAACCGGCCGCGCAGCCCGCCGCGCAGGGCCAGCAGGTCTGCCTTGCTCTGCTTTTCCTCCATGGAAAACGCCTCCTTTTATCGTTCTGTCATGCTGCGCAGCTGCTGAAGCATTCCTTTAAAAAGCTGTCCGTTGGAAAGCACGCCGTCCTCCGGGCGGCCGCACCGCAGGCAGAGCGCCCGGTACGCCTCGGTGCCGCGCCTTGCCATGCCGGCGGAAAGCCGGTTCAGCGCCGAGGTCACTGTTCCGACCTCGATGTCCTCCTCCGCTGCGACATACTGCTGCAAAACGCCGATCGGCTGCGGCTTGTCCGCATACAGGGCGTAGAGCAGCATCCGCTCGGCGTAGCGGTAGCCGTTCAGGGTCGTGGGTGCGCCGTAGCCTTCCAGCACTTCCTCACAGCAGCGGCGCAGCCGGTAGAGACGGTTTTCTTCCTCATCGGTGCCCATGCGGTAGATCTCATCAAAGAGGTTTTTCATGCCGTAGGGGCGCAGCATGACCTCATACCGGGAGAACAGCCCCAGCGCACGGCGGGCGGCCGTCTCCTCCGGCACAGGCACGAGCACCAGCACAGCCGGTTCCGGATTCAGATCCATTTTGCCGATCTCCTGCAGTACCTGCGTCACGGCAGGCTTTGTGAGGAGCGCGTCCAGCACCAGCACCTGCGGGCGAAGGCCGCCGTGCAGCAGCTCCAGTACCTCCTGCCCGGTGGATGCGATTGCCGCCGCGCGGACCTCCTCGCTGTGGGTCCGGGCAAACAGCTGCATCGTATCCCGGTCAAGGCGGGAGCCGAACGCAAAAAGTGCCACAACGGCCGGTGTTTCCGGGAGTTTGGCCTGCCCGGCAGCCCTGTCCATCAATGCCACTGCCATCTCAGCCCACCGCCCATCCGCAGATATCCCGGAGGATTGCGGGCATCTGGTCAGGCTCCACCGCATTTTCATACAGAAAGCGTGTCAGCATCCCGGCGCGCTCCTCCTCTGTGTCGCACAGCATCCGCTCCACCGGCGGTTCTTCATCGCGCTGCACGCAGATGACAAAGGCGTCTGCCTCGCGCAGCAGTGAATAGGTCACGGTCCCAGCCGCCTGCAGGTCTGCCAGTGCAGAAAATTCCCGCCGATAGCTTGCGATCCGTTGCGTATCCATACAAAAATCTCCCTCCACATAATGTTGCTCCCGTTTGCTTAAAAATACTATAGTGCAACATCTGTGCCGGTTCAATCCAAACCGCATATACGATTTTATACGGCCAGAGCAAGATTTGTATTATTATAGCACTATTTGTAGCATAGCGCAATAAGCGTGCGGAAAACAGCCGCCCGCAATAAAAATCGTATGTTACACGACCTGTCCCCCTTTGGCCCCACAAAATTCTTGTTTTGCTCTTGACTTTTTGCGCAAAATGGATTACACTGGTTTAGTCGCAAAGACATGGGCCTGTAGCTCAGTTGGGAGAGCGTTCGGTTCGCATCCGAGAGGTCAAGGGTTCGAATCCCTCCAGGTCCACCAGAAATCCCGCCGTATTCCGGCGGGATTTTTTTGTTTATACGGCGCTTTGTATTGACATCAGCAGTTCTGATAGTTATAATTAGAACCGTTCTTTTTATTACTTGTAAAGGAGGGTTCCCTGTGCTGCCTGTATTATCCTATATACAGCACTACAAAAAATACTATACCGCGCAGTTTGAGGCCGCCTCTGCGGCATACGGGCTTAACCAGCTGGAGATCGACATCCTGCTGTTTCTGCACAACAACCCCGAATGTCACACCGCCGGGGACATCTGCCGCTACCGCGGGCTGGCGAAATCCAATGTATCAGCAGCGGTAGAGCGGCTGCGCAGCCGCGGCGTGCTGTCGGTCTCCCCTGCGCCGGACAACCGCCGCCAGCGGCTGCTGGCCTTTACTGCGGACGGTCAGCGCACCGCCGCCGCACTGGCAGAGATACAGCACCGAACGGTCGAGCCGCTGTTTGAGGGCTTTACCGCAGAGGAGCAGCAGAGGCTGCAGGAATATCTGTCCCGCATGGACGCAAACATCCAGCGTCAGCTGAAAAAGGAGTAACGCTATGACGTATCTTATCGCATTCCTCGTCTGCTTTATCGCAGGCATCGGGGCCGGGCTGGGCACCGGCTTTGCCGGTATGAGCGCGGCGGCGGTCATCAGCCCCATGCTCATCACCTTTCTAGGGATGGACCCCTACATGGCTGTCGGCATTGCCTTGGCCAGCGATGTGCTGGCCAGCGCCGTCTCTGCCTATACCTACGGCAAAAGCGGGAATCTGGACATCAAAAACGGCGCTGTCATGATGGCCTCGGTGCTTTGCTTCACGCTGGTGGGCAGCTATGTGGCCAGCCTTGTGCCCGGCCGCACGATGGGCGGCTTTTCCACCTTTATGACCCTTCTGCTGGGCGTCAAGTTCATTGTGCGGCCGGTCATGACCACCAAAAGCTCAATGAACGCCGTGAGCGCAGAGAAGCGGTTTGTGCAGTCCCTGCTCTGCGGTGCGGGTGTCGGGTTCATCTGCGGGTTTATCGGCGCAGGCGGCGGCATGATGATGCTGCTGCTCCTGACCTCGGTGCTGGGGTATGAGCTGAAAACCGCCGTGGGCACCAGTGTCTTTATCATGGCTTTTACGGCGTTCACCGGCTCGGCCAGCCATTTCGCCATCGGCGGTATGCCGGATGTGTTCTGCCTTATCTGCTGTGTCGTCAGCACCCTGCTTTGGGCGCGTATCGCCGCCAAGTTTGCCAACAAGGCCGCGCCCGCCACCCTGAACCGCGCCACCGGTGTTGTGCTGGTCGTGCTGGGGGCGGCGATTCTGGCAGTGAATTATTTGTAAGGCAATACCGCGTTCTATGGCAGCGATGCCGGGGTTGATGCCTGCATCGCACCTTTCAGTGTGCAAACAAACAGCCCCCGGACAGTGCAAAGCTGTCCGGGGGCTATCCTTATGCCTTCTTAGCCTCCCCTTCCGGGAAGATGATCTTGTTGACGAAGAAGAAGATGACCATCGAGATACCGCCGTTGAGGACGGTCGTACCGATGTTGTAGATGAAGTCCGGCACCAGAAGTCCTGCCACTGCGACCCATACACAGTTGATGGAGTTGACAATGCAGGTAATGGCACAGAACGCAAGGACATACCACGCGATCTGCTTGCCTAAATTGCCCTTGCTGCGGAACACAAAGCTGCGCTGGATCGGGAAGTTGATGCACTCCCCCACCACCATTGCCACCATATAGGCGCAAAAGTACGGCAGGCCGCCGTGGGCAGCGTCATAGCCCAGAATATTCCAGCGGAAGGTCTCTCCGAAGAGTGTGACCGGGATGCCCGGCCAGCCGAAGTCCACGACCGGCAGCCCGGCAAACGCCGCAGGCAGAAACTGCAGCAGCAGGTATTTGAACACCGTGATAAGGTTTGATACGATGACGAACAGCCCGCCCTCGCGCACCCATTGGGCGGCGGCAGGGTGCTTGGCTGCAAAGGTATTCCACGCTTTCATATAGTCTCCCTTCAGTCGTTGCGCAGGCGGCGTTCCATCTGCGCGTTCAGAATTTGATTTTTAACAGCTTCATAGATGACCCGTACAAGGCCGATGATCCAGAAACCCTGCAGCTCCATGACAAGGCCGTCCACCATGCCCATGCTGATGGCACCGCTTGTCATTTTGGCCAGCGCGCGCAGCGGCATGTTGTACTGGAACAGCACATTCAGATCGGGCTTGCCTTTTTTGAAGCTGGCGTTCAGCAGTGCTGTTAGCACGGCCCAGATCAGCCAGCCCAGCGGGCTGCGGCTGTGGTTCAGCTCGCCCAGCGTCATGTTGCGGTCGATTTTGACCTTATCCTGCGGGATGGAATGTCCGAGCAGGGCCTCCCACTCGGCATCGGGCACATTCTGCACACTGCCGCTCTTGTAGTGCGGCAGTGCCTTACCGGCATAGGGATCAGTGGCATTGGTGCCGCGGATGTCAACATCGGCCGTCAGGCGGATGTCCGCGCTGGAGGCACCAACACGGACCTCATACCGGCCGCCCTCAATCTCCCAGCCATCGGTTCTGGTGTTCCAGTAGCGGAACGCCTTGTCATCGAGCGGGAGCGTGACCGTGCGGCTCTCCCCTGCCGCCAGCGGCACCCTTGCAAAGGCCTTTAGTTCCTGCACAGGGCGGAAGATCTCCGCACTGGGCTTTGCGATATAGACCTGCACGATCTCCGCGCCGTCACGCGCACCGGTGTTGGTCACGGTCAGGGTCACACTGTCGGCAGTGACCTTCAGGTCGGAATAGGCAAAGCTTGTGTAGCTCAGGCCGTAGCCGAACGGGAACGCCACCGGCACCCCGGCGGTCTGGTAATAGCGGTAGCCGACATACAGCCCCTCGCGGTACTGCACGGTGCGGCCCGCCCCGGCAAAGTTATCCTTGGCGGGGGTCTCCGCATAGGCATTGGCCCATGTCTCGGCCAGCTTGCCGCCGGGGTTGACCTTGCCGGTCAGCACATCCACCATGGCACCGGCACCGGCCTGCCCGCCCAGCGCCCCATAGACGAGCGCCCTGCAGTGGGCCAGCCACGGCGTTTCCAGCGATGCACCGGCGTTCAGAACCACCACCGTGTTGGGGTTAGCCTGCTCAACCGCCTGCAAAAGCTCGATCTGGTTATCGGCAAGCTTCATGTCCACGCGGTCAAGGCCCTCGCTCTCCTTGATCTCATCCAGACCCAGACAGAGCAGCACCGTGTCGGCCTTTTGGGCCAGTGCCACGGCCTGCGCCTTTTTGGCGGCATCGGGGCGGCCCTGACGGTCAAAGCCTGCGGCGAAGCCCGCACACTGCAGCCCGCTCTGCGCAAGGCAATCAAGCAGCGTATCGACCTTGATAGAGTTTACGGCGCTCGAACCAGCCCCCTGATAGCGCGGTGTTTCGGCAAAGTCACCGATAACGGCAACTTTTGCACCGGCGGCCAGCGGCAGGATGCCGCCGTCATTTTTCAGCAGCACGGCGCTCTCGGCAGCGGCGCGGCGGGCCAGCGCATGGTGCGCATCGGCGTCAAAGCTGCGGCTGTGCTTTTGCACGGCAGCGCTTGTATCCAGCACCAGCGTCAGCAGCTCGTCCAGCCGGGCATCCACATCCGCCTCGGTGATCTTACCGCTTTGTACGGCAGCCAGCAGCTCCCGCACGGCGTCACCGCCAGGGGCGGGCATTTCCAGCGTGGAGCCGTTCTTCACGCCGAGCGCATGGTCGTTGGAGCCGCCCCAGTCGGTCACAACGGCACCGGAAAAGCCCCAGTCCCTGCGCAGAATATCCTGCAGAAGATGGGCGTTCTCGTTGGCATAGGTACCGTTGACGAGGTTGTAGCTCGACATGATGGTTTTGGGCGCAGCCTCCTTGACCACGATCTCAAAGCCGGTCAGGTACAGCTCGCGCAGCGTGCGCTCGTCCAGAACAGAGTCGGACGCCATGCGGCGCAGCTCCTGACTGTTGACGGCAAAATGCTTGGGGCAGGCTGCAATGCCCTCGCTTTGGATGCCCCGCACATAGGCAGCGGCCATCTTGCCCGAAAGATACGGGTCCTCGGAAAAATACTCAAAGTTGCGTCCGCACAGGGGGCTGCGCTTGGTGTTAAGCCCGGGGCCGAGCAGCACGGCAACCTCCTGCGCAGCGGCCTCCTCGCCCATGGCGCGGCCGATCTCCTCGCCCATGGCGGGGTCCCAGCTGCAGGCCACAGTGGCCGCAGTCGGGAAGCAGGTCGCCGGAACACTGGGGTTCAGGCCCAGATGGTCCGCCGCCCCGGCCTGCTTGCGCACGCCGTTCGGCCCATCCGACAGGGTGATGGACGGCACGCCCGCCTTGGGGCAGCCGCGCGTGGTGAAAGTGCCCGCGCCCGAAAGCAGCGCGCATTTTTGTTCCAGATTCAGTTTTGCGATGATTTCAGCGTTTTTCAAGGGGGATGCACTCCTTTTTTATAAGGCAATACCGCGCAATTTCAACTTACGGTCATGCGCTTGCATTGTGCGGTATTGCGGGGGTTATTTTTATGCGTTCTTGTTTTCGGCTCTGGCGGCCTTGGCGGCCTTGTACAGCTTGACATCACGGACAATGCCGCGGATCGCCAGTGCAAACAGTGCCACGGCAACAAGGTCGATCAGCGCAACAAGGTGACGCCAGCCGAGCACAGCGGGCTTAAAGTCGTGGCGCAGCGCGGTGGTATCGCCGATGCTCTCGGCATAGTCGCGGTTGGTCACACGGACGTGCAGATACATATACAGTGTCTGCTTTGCAGCGCGGCGCAGGGCCTGCAGATAGCTGTTGGAGCCGGTCTCAAAGGCCATCTTACCGCCGATGAAGCCAGCCATCCACAGGCTGCCGCCTGCGCGCAGGGCTTGGTCGCCGTTCATATAGCTGTGATGGTCGCAGTAGTCGGTAATCACAGCGCCGTCAAAGCCCCACTCGTCACGCAGGATGCCGGTCAGCAGCGCCTCGCTGCCGCCAGCCCAAACAGCGCCGATACGGTTGTAGCTGCTCATCAGGCCGACAGCGTCATAGTCCTCGACCAGCATCTGGAAGGGACGCAGATAGATCTCACGCAGAGCCTGCTCGGTCATCCACGTGTAGACAGAATCACGGTAGATGCCGCTCTCGCCATCGTTGCAGATGAAATGCTTGACATAGGTGTAGACACCGGCATCGTTGGCACCCTGCACGGTGTTGCCGCAGATGACGCCGGACAGCCGGCTGTTCTCGGAATAATACTCATAGTTACGGCCATTGAAGGGGCTGCGGTGCATATTGGTGGCAGGCGCATACCAGCCGGTATAGCCGTTTTGCAGTGCCTGTGTGCCGATGGTGCGGCCCTCCTTCTGGGCCAGTTCGCCGTTCCACGTCTGGGCCAGCGTGCTGGAGCTCGGGAAGCCGGTGCCAGCGCCCATACCGGTGAAGCCGCCGATCTGGGCGGGGCCGTCAGCGTCCTTGCTCTTGGTCTTGCCGACGCTCTTGAGCTCGGCCAGACCGCCGTAGGCGTTGATGTACATATTTTCCATCTCATTCACGGTCAGCTCATCGAGCAGCGCATCCCACTGCGGGTCATTGAAGTCAGCGCCCAGCTGGAAGCCGAGGTCGGTGGTCTTGCCGTTGTCCTCAATCTTCAGACCGTTCTTTGCGCCGGTGGTGATGGCCTCGTCGGCCTCATTGATGTAGCCGTTCGCCATATCGGCGGTGTAAAGGTTCAGTGCCTTGACGTTGTCGGTCATAGCGCGGCTGGGGGTGTTGGTCTTGGGGAAGGTGCCCGCAAAGTCAGCGCGGGTCATGTAGGTGATGTTCTGGTTGGAGTCGCTGCCGTCCAAGCTGACGCCGTCAATGGCATCGCTGCCGGTGAACTTGTTGGAAACCGGGTTGCCGGTGACGGTGTCCTCGGCATACTGGACATTGGCAGGCAGGTTGCAGGTAATGGTTGCGGCGGCGTCATCGTCCACATCGTGGGCATCGTGGCGCACGGTAAAGATGTAATCGCCTGCGTCCAGCTCATAGCCGGTAAAACCGTTGTGGTTGGCGTCATAGGCGTCATAGCTGGCCATATCGGAGACCGGGATGGTCAGCGTGACCTCCTCGCTCTCGCCGGGCTGCAACTCCTTGGTCTTGGCAAAGGCGCCCAGCTCCACGCTGGACTTTTCAATCTCGCCTGCAATATAGGGTGCGGTGTAGTAGAGCTGCACAACATCCTTGCCGGCGCGGTCGCCGGTGTTGGTGACGGTGACCTTCACGGTCACATCGCCGTCCTTCGTCAGGGTGGCACCGTTGGCGGAGGCATCGGTCACCTTCCAATCAAAGCTGGTGTAGCTCAGGCCGTAGCCGAAGGGATACTGCACAACGGCGTCATAGCCGATGCCGTGCTCGTTGGAAACGCCGTCCCAGTAGCCCTCGGCGTCAGCGGTCTCGTACCATTTGTAGCCGATGTAAATGCCCTCGGCGTAATCTACATAGGAAACCTGCTCATAGGCATCGTAGGTATCGAGGTTGCCGCTGACGGTGCCGTCCGCCGGGTACAGACCCTCGGCATCGGCGTAAGCGCCAACGCCCTCCATACCGGCGTTGGCATAACTGGCGGCTGTAGTCAGATCATACGCCCAAGTGTCGGCGGTGCGACCGCTGGGTTCTTTTTCGCCCCACAGCACTGCGGGGATGGCGGTTGCGCCCTCGGAGCCGGACAAACCGGCAATCAGGCAGGCATCCACGCCGGGGATGGTCTCAATCTGGCCCAGCTCCATAACGTTGGTGGAGTTGACAAGCACAACCACATTTTTGTAGTTAGCACCGACGTAGGTCAGCAGATTTTCTTCCTCGGTGGTCAGCTCCAGCATCGTGCGGGTGTCGTCCACCACGATGTCGCCGCCCTTTTCGGTGCGCTTGTACTGCTGCTTGGTGGCATCGTTGCTCTCGCCTGCCAGACGGCCGATGACGACCACGGCGGTATCGGAGTAATTCTTGGCGTTATCCAGCATGGTCTGGGTGTAGTAGGTGGTGTTGTTGATGTCAGGCTCGTACAGGCGGCCGGACTGCTCGGGACGGCTCCTCAGCGTTTTGGCGTATTCACGCCCGGGCTGGAAGTCCTTGTACATATCGGTCAGCTCGGTGTTGTACTCAATGCCGTAGGCGGTCAGGGCAGCCAGCAGGTCGGTGTTGACGCTGTTTACGCCGCCGGAGCCGGAGCCGCCGCCCAGCCAGGCGGTGGAGGCCCAGCCGAACACGTTGACCTTTTTGTTGTCGGCAGCCAGCGGCAAGGTGTTTTCGTTGTTCTGCACCAGAACCGTGCCCTCGGCCTCCACATCGGCGGCGAGTGCCTCGGCCTTTACTTTGGTGTCTGCAATTTCTGCGTCAGAATAGTGACCGCTTGGCGCACCGAAAAAGCTGTCAATCACGGTTGCCAATGTGGACAGCACATAGGTGCCTGCCAGCACTGCGACCAACAATATCGCGGACAGTACCAGCCCAATCCCGTGCAATACGGGATGCGGCTTGCGGACTTTCGGTTGCTTCGTCATTTACTTCTTTCTCCTCTTACTTGCTTTTTTCTCTCATAACACCTACAAGCTGGTACCATGCTTTTTGTGTTGATTCTATTGTAGCAGAGAAATGCCCCAATGACTCATTTTTTGCACAATCTGTTGTTTTTGGCGCATACTTTGCAAAAAACACAAAACGCACAGAAAATTCTCTGTGCGTTTTGCTTAAATTTATATGTTATGGCTTGTGCAAGTTGCTGTTTTTACGCTTTGTTAGCCTTGGCAGCCTTCTTTGCAGCACGCTTGGCCTTGCGCTCTGCCTTCTTGGCAAGATAGCGCTTGCTGGCCCACAGCGCGCGCACCGCCTTGAAGCCGAAGAACCACATCACCGCCACAAAGACCACCAACGCCACGTAGCCATACTGCCATGCCGGGATGATGTTCTTGACCGTGGTATCGGCATCCACACCGTTCATTGCGTTGGAGTTGGCCACCGCGTACAGATAGCGGTGCACGGCCGTGCGGGCGTTCTGCATAACCGTTGCGGTCAGCTCGCTGTCATTGAGCGCCCACATATTGTGGGCCGTGTTCAGCCACAGGTCATTGCCCGCAGCCAGACCCTCGCGGATGTCGCAGTAATCAAAGCTGTTGAAGGAGGTCTGGTCGGTAATGACAAAGCCCTTGTAGCCCCACTCACCACGCAGGATGTTGGTCATAATGCCCTCATGGCCGCCAATCCAGCGGCAACCGATGCGGTTCATACCACTCATAATGCCCACAGCGCCGCCGTCCACAATGCTCATCTCAAAGGGCTTCAGGTACAGCTGGCGGGCGGCCTGCTCATTGACGAACATCGCACCGCCGATACGGTTGGTCTCCTGGTCATTGAAGGCGAAATGCTTGATGGTGACAATGCCGCCCTTGCTCTGGAAGGCGGCAGTCTCCGCTGCGCCGAACACGCCGGAAAGCAGCGGGTCCTCGGCATAATACTCAAAGTTACGGCCGCTGTTGGCTGCACGGTGGATGTTCATAGCCGGGGCATACCAGACCTGCACCCCGCTGGAGAGGCTATCCTCGCCCACCAGCTTGCCGCGGCGGGACGCCAGCTCCACATTGTAGGTCGAAGCCAGCACCACCGCAGGCTCATACGCCATGCAGTGCAGCTTTCCGCCCGCCAGCGTGCTGGAAATGCCTGCGGGGCCATCCTTATGTACCGTGCCGGGCGCGCCGATGCTCTCGACCGCCATCGTACCATAGCCTGCATGGCGAATCAGATTGTAGGTGTCCTTCTTGCTCATCTGGCTCAGCAGCGTTTCCCAGCGGGCATCGTCATAGTCCGCGCCAATCAGGTCGCACAGCTTCAAGTTGCCCGCCTCATCAAAGGCCGGCATTTCGGCGCTTTCATCCTCCGGGCGGGTAATTTCCAGCGCGGTCAAAACGGTTTCCGGGGCCTCCCAGCTGCCATTCTGGTAGGTGGTCGGCCAGGTGCCGGTCCAGTCGCTGCGGCTCAGATAGGTAAAGTCAGCGTCGTAGGTCGTAATATCCGCATCCGCCATCTGTGCGGTGACGGCTGCACCGGTTTCTGCCGTTGCAAAGATCTTGGTGTCGGTCTGCGCCTGATTGTAGAGCGCGGTCATCGCCGCATTGCCGTCCACCTCTGCGCCCTTGGCGGCCAGAAGGTTCTTGGTGGCCTCATGGGCGTTGGCGGCAGCCGTCAGGTAGTAGTCCCCTGCCTCCAGAATGTAAGTGCCCGCGCCGTAGGCGTCAAAGACCTTCATGGCACTCTTGTCCACATCAATCTGGACGGTCTGGCTTTCGCCGGGCTGCAGAATATCCGTCTTGGCAAAGCCGACCAGCTCCACCGCCGGTTTTTCAATGCGGTTGGCACGGTCATATTCCGTATACGGGTTCTGCAGATACGCCTGCACAACCTCCTTGCCCGCAGCCTTTCCGGTGTTCGTGACGGTGACATTCAGCGCAAAGCCGTCCGCCGTTTCGGTCATCTTGTAATCCGACCAGCTGAAGTCCGTATAGCTCAGGCCGTAGCCGAAGGGGTACACCACCTGTGCATCGTAGTCAAAATCACCCGCGTTGCCCTGTGCCAGAACGGCATCCTCGTAGCGGGTCTCATAGTAGCGGTAACCGACATAGACGCCCTCGGCGTAGACAATATACTTGTTACCGGCAAACACATCGCTGTTTGTGATGGTGTAATCGCCCAGATTTGCAGCGGCCGGGGCAGAGGCTGCGTCAGCCGCCCAAGTGTCCACCAAGTGGCCGCTGGGGTTCACCGTGCCGTTCAGTGCCTCGCCGATGGCATAGGCCCCCTCCTGCCCCAGTGCGCCCACCCAAAGCACAGCGTCAATGTCATACCGGCTGAGCTCCGTCATATTGATGGGGTTGGTCACATTCAGAAGCAGAATCACCTTGTCAAAGCGTTCGGTTGCCATCTGAATCAGGTTGCGCTCCTCCTGTGTGAAGGAGAGGTACTCTGTCGGCAAATCCACGCTCTCACTGCCGCTGCGGCCAATCACCACGATTGCAGCATCATTGTACTGCGCCATGCTGTCAAATTCAGCCTGCGTGTAGGCGCTCTGCGGGGCCTCGTTGGCGGCAAAGCGGCCTTGCCCGGTAATGCTGGGCACTTCCTTTTTATAAGAGGCACCCGCGCCGGTGGTGTAGAAGTCCCACAGCACCGGGTTGACGGTAAAGCCTGCGGCCTCCATAGCCCGCCGCAGGTTGGGCGCGGTGGAGGTGTCCACGCTGCCCGCGCCTGCGCCGCCATAGACAAGGTCGGCTGCGCTTTCGCCCAGAAGGGTCACGCTTGCGCCCTTGGCCAGCGGCAGGGCATCTCCATTATTGCGCAGAAGAACCATACCCTCCTGCTCAATTTCGCGGCAGAGCTGGGCCGAGGCCTCCTGCACCGCCGCGGCGGAAGAATAGTCACTGGTGAAATACTGCGGATTGCTGCCGCCGCTTTTGGCGGTGGTCGGCATTGCTATGGCCATACTGACCATAGCCGAATAGTTGTTGGACAGCGGAATGGCAATCAGGCAGGCAGCCCCCAGCGGCGCAAAGATAAGCGCCAGCAGAACCGCCAATACCCGCCGCACAACGCAGAGGAACGTTTTCATACTTTTTTCTCCTTCTTTTTCGGCCTCGCCGAATTTTGCCTCTTTATTATAGCATTTTTTAACAGAAAAACACAAAAAATACATAAATTGTCGGTTTTGCTTCACAATCTGTCAATTTCTACGGAGTACGTCAATTTTTATTGGTCATTTTGCCAGTTTTTCGTCTTGCCTGTTTGTGCAATCTGCGCCATCAAAAAAAACTCCGGAGCTATCTCCGGAGTTCTTTCACAGTTCATTCTTCTGCGGCAACAGTACCCGCAGGGTGAACCACTCGTTTTCCCAGTGCAGGGTCAGGGTGCCGCCGCGGGCCTCAGCGGCAGCGCGGACACTTTTCAGGTCATAGCCGCCGTGGCTGCTGCGCCGGGGCAGACCGTCCGGGCCAAGCTCCACAGGCTTTGTGCAGTAGTTTTCAAACCGCAGCATCACAAAGCCGTTCTGCGCGTAAATTGCCACCCGGATCAGCCGCTTTTCGGGGTCCTGCTCGGTCAGGACGCTCTCGGTGGCGTTGTCCAGCGCCGTGCCGACGATGGTGCATATCTCCCCCGTTGTCAAAAAATTCAGCAGCGTGCCGTCTGCGACACAGGTCATGTTGATGCCGTGCTGCTGGCAGTACAGGCTTTTGGCCGTCAGCAGCGTGTCCAGCACCGGGTTGCCGGTCTTGTTCTCGGCCTCATAGCGGCGGATGTCGCTCTCCATCTCAGCCAGCGCGGCATTTTGCTTGGCCTGATCCCGCTCGGCCCGGATGGCCGCGATCTGCATTTTCAGTTCGTGGTAGCGCCGGTTGATCAGGCGTATATTCTCCTTGCTTTGGCGGTACTGCTCATATTGGCGGTGCAGTACCGCGTCCATGGCGGAAAGCTCGCTGTGCAGCGCCGTTTCCCGCAGCTGCTCATGCTGGACGCTCAAAATCAGCACCCCGGCAAAATCCACCAGCGTGCGGATGTAGTAGACGCTCATCGTCGCCTGTGCCGCGGCGATAAAGCTCAGGTTGCTCACAGCAAATACCGTCAGCGCCATAACAACCGCCATCAGCGTGGCCGCCGCCGTAACATTCAGCCGCGCGGCGATCACAAAGCGGCGTTCCAGCCAGTACAGCCCCCCGTACAGTGCGCCGTAGACGGCCGCCAGCAGCAGCAGCGCCGGTATCTCGCCGCCCGTGCGCTGCGGCCAGAGCCAGCAGTGCAGCTGCCATTCCAGACTGGCCGCCAACTCTGCCAGAACAAACGCCCGCGCGCAGCTGTAGCCGGCCTCCCGCAGGTTCATCTCCCGCGTGGCCCAGAGGTAGAGATACATCGCCGCGATGGCCGACACCATGCAGGGCACCCACCACGCAAGCGGCACATGGCCGGTCAGGTGCAAAAACACTGCCAGCAGAATCGCCCAGACGGCGGTTATGCCCCAGTACACCGGCTTTGCAGTGCGGGACGGCCGTGCCTGCGCATACAGCAGGGCGGCCAGAATCTCCGCCAGCGCCGTGTACAGCCGCGGTACATCCGGTAAAACGGACATTACCCCTCACCCCCGATGAAATCCGCCAGCGCCGCAAGGAAGCTCTTTCTCTTGGGGCGGCTGATCTGCAGCTCATACGGGCCAACCTGCACAACGCTCTGCTGCACACCGGACACCTGTGCCAGATTGACAAGATACCCGCTGTTACAGCGGGCAAAGGGCTGCGCAGCCAGCTTTTCCTCCAGCGCCTTGAGCGCACCGGGGGCCGAGAAATCACCATCCTCGGTGTAAAAGTGGATGCGGTGGCCTTCACTCTCAATGTAGTAGATGCCTGCCGCATCCAGCCTGCGCATGCCGCCGTCCACCGGAACGGCCAGATAGTGGCGCACACGGCGGGCCAGCTGGTTCACAGCCTTCTGCAGCTGCTGCGAAAAAGCAAAATACGGCACGGGCTTCAGCACATAATCCAGCGCCCCCACCGCATACCCCTTGATGGCATACTGCGCCATGTTGGTAATAAAAATCAGCAGCACATCGCTGTCCAGCGTGCGGATGCGGCGGGCGGTCTCCATGCCGTCCAGATGCGGCATCTCAACATCAAGAAAAATAATGTCGTAGACCGGGCGGTATTCCTCCAGAATCTCGACACCGCTTGCAAAGGCCGAAACCTCAAACGGTGTACCGTACTGCCGTGTATAGCGCTGCACATAGCCTGTCAGCTGCTCCCGGACGGCGGCCTCGTCCTCCACGATCGCAATGCGGGTCATCCGCAGCACCTCCTTTTGGCTGGCATCGCACCCGGGCATCGCTGCATAACGCGCGTGCCAGTGCGGTGCGCGGTGATGCCCGGATATTTTTTCCTGCTGTTAGTATAGCATACCGCGCCCCCCTGCGCAAGAACTGCCTCTGCGAGCAGAAGTCACAAAGGGCGGCAGCGATTTTTGTCGTTATTACGCATTGACGGGACCGTCCCTGCGATTTTATACTGTTTTTATACGATATTATACTGTCTTGTGCAGGAGGGTCCGGCCATGAAATCAGCCCGCAGCACCAAAAAGGAATCCGGTTTTACCTTGGTGGAGCTAATTGTTGTATTGGTAATTTTAGCGACACTGGCGGCGCTGCTGGTGCCCTCGCTGACTGGCTGCATAGACAAGGCTCGGCAGAATGCGGTCATTGCCAAGGCCCGTGCCGTGCTGGTTGCCTCGCAGGTGGTTGTCACCGAGGCCTATGCGGACGGTAAGCTGGTTCTTGATGAATACGGATGGATATATACGACTCCCAAGCCGGACATTGCCCACGCCATGGCCAAGGAGATTATGGCGCTGGCAGAGATAACGGAGAACGAGTGCGAATGGCGCATTTACATTGTATCCCCTATTGAAGAAGAGTTTGGTGCGTTGGCCACCATTTTGCAGCTTGACTACTGTGACAAAAGCTACCGCGTAACCTATCGGGCTGTCGCAACTGAGTATGACCCCGCAGGCTGGGGACAACCGGTGCCTGCTGAAAGCTTGCCGAAACTCGAAGATTGGGACACTCCTGCATTCCTAACTTCGGATGCATATGATCCCGATCATTTTCATCCAGATAATTAAATTGCTCACCGATTTTCTCTATCCTCCGGCCGCTCTCTACAGGAAAAAGTGATATTCCCCCATACTACTTTTCACAGTACGCCAAGTCGGAGTGCATATCACTTTGCCTGTTGTTCTTCTGGAACTCCGGCGGCCAAAATCAGCAGAGTCTTTCTGTGTACCTTTCTCTGCCACCAGCCTTACCGCTTCCTCTGTAGGGGCGGCATACATGCCGCCTGCCTTCCCTTGAATCCCCCATACAATCTTCCATCGCCCTATAAAAGCCCCGGGCATGCCCGGCCCCTGCCTCATATATTCTTTCACGCGCTTACTCCAACCCATTTTATCAACATTCTCCTGCAACCCCCGCGCTCTAAAAATGCCCCGCAGGGGTATTTTTCCGTTCAGGACACAAAACGGCCGGCACGAACTGTTCTCCCCCCTGATGCTGCACCAAGCTCCTGCTTTCCCGGAAAACAGCAATAAAAAAATACCCCGCAACTTCTTGCGAGGTATCTTTTTGGTGCACCATCGGGGACTCGAACCCAGGACCCACTGATTAAGAGTCAGTTGCTCTCCTTAGTTGCTCACACTCATGGTGTATGCTGTTGTAATAAAAAGCACTTTTCTAACGATCAAAATCACTAAATATATCCCTATGCAAAGTCATTGACCAGCACCGTTTTTGTGTGGCGCTGGTCAATTTTCTGTTACGCACTAATCAGCGGTATAAGTTTCTGTTCTTCTGTGATTTCCAAGAATTGCTGATATTCCATATTTAGCTTTATCGTAACCTGATACTTTCTTCCGACCTCCACTCTTTCTATCAGTTGGCTCAGTATCATCCGTTTCATTTCCAGCGGGGCGGTATCAAATTCTTCTGCCCAACCTCTGAAATCGTCGTAATAGGTACGCAGTTTCCGAATCTCAGCCGCTTCGTTTAATCGTGCATTTTGAAGTTCCGCGTACTCTGCTTTCGCATCATCCAGTTCTTGTTGGTATCGCCGAATTTGCTTGGCAATCATATCTTCGGTAAAATTGCTTGTACCATCAAGGCATTTCAGAATCTCACCTTCAAAGCGTTCCAAAGCATGCTGTGCAGTTTTAATTTTCTTTTCTACCGAAGCACGTTTAGATTTTTGTAGATTTGATTCCTGCCTTATTCGGTTTTCTGCCATCCTTGAGTACGGTGTATCTCTAATCTGCTCAAATATCTTTGATACTGCCTGCAGAACGATAGCATCTACCCGCTCAGCAAGATATAATGCCTGTCCATCGCAATCTCTTCCTCCTTTATTCTTCTGTCCCCGCTGGAAACAATTGTACTTTGGTTGTACTTTCTCCCGAATGCTGCCATCTGCCAGCTTATAACGATCCGTATGCATAAATCCCGACATCTTCGCACCACAGTGAGCACAGTACACGATGCCCGCCAGCAGCGTTGGATTCTGACTGGTGTGGGCGATTTTTCGTTCTTGCTCCGATTTGGCTTTTCTGCGGTTTATTATGTCATTTGCCTTATCGAATGTTTCCCTGTCGATGATCTGCAATTCTGGAATATACTCAGAACGAGCATTTTTCGTAATTATGTAGCCTGTATACCCCTCGTGGCGAATAATTCGGATTATGTTGCTTGACTGGAACTTTGCTCCGGCACGTGTACGCAATCCTCGGTTATTTAACATTTCAGCCAGAGCATATCCGCTGGCGCCTTCTTGGATAACCTTATAAAAGAGCTCCCGAACCCATGTAGCTTCTTCCTCATTGATGACCAGATCCATAACAGGCTTATCACGCTTGTTTCGTCTACCTTGGTCTTCTAACTTGTAACCATAGCATACGAAACCACCTGTGTAGTGACCACTGGACACGATTTGCCGGATTCTATCGCGGGTTCGGATGGATGTTTTCTCCGACTCCCCTGCTGCCTGCCAAAAGCGGATGTAGTTCATCAACTTATCGCCATGTGTCTCGATTTTCTGCTGACCTTCGTGGGTACTCCACATTTGAATTCCATGCTGGACGAACCATTCCAGCACAAAGGGAGTTTCGCTTTCGATTCGTCCGAGACGGTCAAACATATAGACCAGCAGAATATCAAATTCGCCGTTGGCGGCTTCTTCTTTCAATTGCTGGATGGCATCGCGTTTTGATGCCGACACCTTAGAACCGGAGACGCCCTTTTCGGCCACCTCTTTTACCACCCGCCACCCTTGCTTTTGTGCAAACTTTCGGCAGTCAATTTTCTGCATTGGAATATCATCGTGGTCTACCTGCCCTTTTGTCGATACTCGATAAGCCAGTGCAACGCGCGGTGCATCCGCTTCAAGATGCATCTGCTTTCCCTTAAAATAGGCATCATCCAGCCACATCTGGTCCGCCACCGAAATTTCAATAGCTTGGCCATTCGAATCTACGCAAATCATTCTGTTCACCTCGCTGTTCATCTTGCGAAATGGTTGGTGCATTTTCGCAAGACAAACGATACTCTATTATAATAAGGAAAGCTATTCACCAAAACGGAGAACAATTATCTTACAAAGGGGATATAATTCTACCTATTACCCTGTTTTCCTTTCCTCTTGCTGTTTACGTAAGTCGTATGCGGACATAATTAATTCCTTAATGGGAATCATAACATCTGTATCGCACTTTTCACGAAAAACAAGAGTTGCTGTATATTCGCCGCAACTAATGCGGATCATCTTCGGATGAGAATTTTCAGCACTTTGCATTTTCATAATCCTCATATTCCCATACGCAGCCATCCGTTTTAAGCGGATGGTTTAACAGTCTACTTTCCAGACCTGTCAGATACAATTCATATCGCAGGTCGGTCTTTGTCGTGATAAGTACCGCTCCATGCTTTTGCATAAACAGCAAAATCGTATAGAGGACATTCAGATCATGGCTCAAACGGTCAAGGCTCTGAACTACAACTGCATTTACTCTCCCCTGCTGGATGGCCTGCAACATGGCAAACAGATCCGGCCGCCAAAGTTCATTACCATATTTTTGCTCCATACATGAATTCACAATGATGTATCCACGGCGGTTAGCTTCTCTCATAACATCTGCCAGTTGATCTTCCAACGCAGAAAGATTTGGCATTGCGGTTCTCGCAAAAGCCCATACTTTATATTCTTTCATCATTGCACCTCATAATTTATCCGCAAATGGTAAGCTGACATCGAATCTCGGTTGCCCGAATGAGGCTCGTGTAAAGCGGTCACCCACATAACGAGCCAAGCCAACACGAGCCAGTTCTTCGTTCAAATCACATTCCGTGGTAATAAGATAAATATCATGCTGGCGGAAAATTTCGATTACGCCAACCAGCAGGTAGCTGTTCCGGCTAATCTGGTCTAGGTCACGGATCATTACTGATTCAACGCGACCAGCCTTTACAGCATCCAGCATACTGCGAAGGCCATCTCGATCTTTCAAGCTGTTGCCCCCGCATTTATCAAATGATGTGCCACGAACTAAAAAGCCATGACTCCCAGCCTCCTCAAACAAATCCGCCTGCCGCCGCAGTGCGCTTTGAACGTCATTTGTTGTGTACCGCACATAGATCCAAGTCGGATGTTCTTTGCAATAGCTCATAACTAAAATTCCTTCCTTTTATATAATGTACAGGGTTTTAACTAATCTTTCTTTTTTCGGCCACGTCCAATTCGCATCCACTTTTCCCGGTCAGGTTCGATTGAATTGTTCTGCTTCAAATAGTCAGCGTATGCTTTTTCGGCTTCTTCGCTCCAATTGTCTTTATCAAAGAGATCCTCTCTGTGGGGCGCACAGTTAAAGAAAGGATCTTTACTAAACCAAATTTTCAGATTATGAATTGTAAGGCGATCCACGAATCGTAAGGCTCGTGCCTGTTGGCAACCAATTGCATTCATAAATGAGTCCGGACAATCCGAGAGAATATGGTCAACACTTTCCGTTTCAATTTTCTGATAGAGCCTCTCAATGAGATCTGTCCCATCCGTTTGGACACCGCAAATCACATCAAGGATCTTGTAGTTTCGCCTTTCGGCAGTCATCCTCTGCACTGCGACATTCACATTTAGTTCCCTCGACTGATCATCATGAAGGCATATAAAAATAATTGCATTTTCCATTTTTTGTCATTCCTGTCTCCTTTTATCAAATCATCAAACGCACAGTAATGCGCCGAAATCCTGTTGGTGCGAACTTCGGCGCATAGTCTGCGTTTGATTTGCAACTGCATTTATCCACATTGCCCCAGTTGCCAGGACGACTTACAAGGCTGCTGCTTGGTTAATGCAGCATCATGGGCTTCTCACCCCAGCCAGGTTCTCTGCCTGCCGCCCTCATTGCGTGTGCTGTGACTGGACGGAAGTATCTTTGAAACCACATCTGTTATTGCGCTCCATCCCACCACAGGATGTTTATCAGATGACTCAATCGCTCGTACCATAATTTTGCCAATTTTCAGCTAAAAGCCGTGGTAGTCTTGGCGCATACTCTGTCAGCGCTTGCCGTAGTGTTTTTACCAAACACCTTTTCTCTCATGGGTTGACGGCAATGTGGCGAACGTACCTTGTTTGTCGGATATTCAATTTTCAAGGTTCTTTTTGAAGGTGCTTATTTATCCCTTCACTATATAGCCGCTGGGAAAGGCCCAAATATGTCGCACTCAAAAAATATTTTTTAATTTTTTTCGCATTCGTGCCATACGACTATTTATCGCAAGTTCTGGAATCCCCATTAAAACCTCAATTTCTTTCGAGCTGTATCCTTCCATTTTATAAACTAGAATCTGCAAAGTCTCTTTATCAGCATTTTTCAAAACGTCATACAAGCGTTCATTTTCGATGTTTTCCATCAGCTCGGTTACACTCTGCACCACTTCAGGTAATTCTTGGGCAGGGCAATCAGGTATCTGTTCTATATCACTATTTCGTTCTCTATACCTTCTGTCTGCCTTGAACGCTTCCCAATCGTAGCCATGCAGCCGCTGGATAGTATCCTCATCAACACCCAGTTCCCGCAGTTGCTTCTCTTCATTATTTTTCCATTCGACCCATTCTTTTTCGGCCTTTGCCTTGTTATAAGCCATTTTGTACCTCCGTCAGATTGAAAAAGTTTCAAACCGATGGAGGTCTGGAGGCGAACGGCATCTCGACAGGTCAAAATGCAGATTCTTCATTGCCAGTTCTTCCTAAAAGTGGTCAGCAAAAAGGCCGGGACGATTTAAATCATCCCGGCCTTGCTACCGTATTGGCTGGCAACAAAAAAGAACCCCATCGCTTATGCGATGGGGTTCTTATAAAGGTATGCTCTTTGCCAGCATACCCATTCTACATTTTTAATGTTGACTGTTCATTAGGCGTTATATAGTTATTTTCTTGTTTTTTTGATGACATTTCATTGTCACTGTGTAGTATTTATGTCGTAGTTTTGTTTATCCACCACCTTCCGTTCTTGCATTCACCTTTTCTCTTGGAATCACGATGGCCCACAATGCGTATCCAAACAAAAGCACCGCTTCTTGACGCCGGTTATAGTACACGCTTCGCTCCAAGCCCAGACTCTCAATGATTTCATCCACTCTGTACACCACTCCCGTCAGGTAATTTTTTGAAAGAAGTTCTGCATATAGGTCCCCCCGCTTGTAAAAAGTACGTACTCGCTCAATCGCAAGATCAATGAGTTGAATCCAATGTTCAGATTCCATAAGGTTCTGAATTCTGTATTCAAATTTTTCTCTTTGGACATCTGGAGCAAATTCCATAAGGTACGCCAACGCAGCAGTATAATCCTCACCATAGTGACAGGATTCATCCATAAGATAGTACGCATCATTTTGAACACTCCAACAGATTCTGCGGTAGCTGCACAACAGCAACTGGCTTTTGGCGTAGATTGTATTCACATCAAGCCCTGCATTTTCGTACATTTTTATCACTTCTCCAGTGATTCCTGTTTTTCTCATGATACTGTGGTTCCTCCTTTTCTGAACAAATGCGCTTTAATGGTACATTGGCGCAGGCATCTTGGGAAAATCCGTGCTGAGTGTTGGTCTGCACGATTTTTCCATTAGTGATGCTGGCACGACTATCTTATTGCCAAATCGCTCCCTCAAGCGATCTACTGCTGATTCCAATCGAACAATGTCATCTTGTTTATCATAACCTGCAAACAAATTAAGTTGCTGTGGTGTGTCCTCTGGGACTAAATCAATTGCTCGTACCGTAATCGATCGCAAAGGCGTAGTAAACCGATGTTTTTTGAAGAAGAGCAGTTTGGCCGCCTGTGCCAAAAACAGCGTACTCTGCGTCATATACTCTAACTTCATCTGATACTGGCAGCCAAAAAGATTTTTATCTCTGACATTTATCTGAATTCCTCTTGCAGCCAAATGATTTTTCTTCAGTTTATAGCCAATTTCCTGCGTGAGATCTAAAATTGTACGCCACACTTCCTCATCCGACTCCATATCCTTTGCCGTAGTTGCTCCATGACCGATACTCTTTATTGGTGCAATGTACCCATATCTGGCGACTCTTGATGTATCGCGGCCATTTGCGTACAGCCATAGTTGAGTTCCCGCGACGCCAAATCGTTCCTGCAAAAATTGGAGATTGGTTTTGGCTAAAGCACCTATCGTATTGATACAATAAGAATCCAACTTCTTTGTTGTTTGTCTACCCACACCCCACAAGTCCGATACCGGCAGTGGCCAGACGAGTTCTTGAAATCCCTCTTCTGGAATTACCGTTGTTGCATCTGGTTTTTTCATATCCGATCCAAGTTTCGCAAATATCTTGTTTGACGCCACGCCGCAAGAAACGGTCAATCCAAGTTCTTCTTTAAACCTCCTGTGAATTTCTGCTGCAATTTCCTCACCTGACCCAAACAGATCCACACTGCCTGAAACATCAAGCCAGCACTCATCCAGTCCATACGGCTCAATCAGAGGCGTATATTTCTTATAAATTTCGTGCGCAAGTCTCGAATACTGAACATACTTGTCATAGTGTGGCGACACAATAATCAAATTGTGGCATTTGTTCTTTGCCTGCCAGATGGCCTCTCCTGTTTGAACTCCAAACGCCTTTGCTTCATAACTTTTTGCAAGAACTATTCCGTGCCGTTCTTCTGCAGCACCACAAACCGCAATTGGCTTACCTGCAAGTGAGGGATTTAGTTGCCGTTCGATTGATGCATAGCAATTGTTTATATCGCTATGAATAATAACCCGCTTCACTTTTTTCATCCTTTCCGAAAAAGGGTATTGCATTTTCCATGCCGCCGTGTTATAGTTAGCTTGTAAGTTATCATTTCTATTTAATAGTTATCTTTTCTTGCACTTATGATAACAGTGAGCAATCTTAAAGTCAATAAGTTTTCATAAAATGCTAACTTTAATTTCGGAAAGGTGGTTTTACGATGACCAACACATTGGGAACCAATATTGCAAAACTTAGGGAAAGCCAAAAACTCACACAAGAAGAACTCGGAAAGCTATCCGGTGTTTCTCGTGTGAGCATCTATAAAATTGAGACCGGACAGAGCACTCCAAGGGATACTACCTTACAGCATATTGCTGAGGCACTGCATACGACTCCTTCCGCTTTGAGAAGCAATCAAAACGAGTCCCCCATTCCTCAGCTCGACCAAGTCAAAGAACTCTATGGCGATCAGGGTGCAGAAGAAGTTAATGAGTTATTCGCCAAAAATGTCGGTCTTTTTGCTGGTGGCAAACTTTCACAGGCCGCCAAGGATGCCTACTACCGTGCGCTCACACAGGCATATCTCGATTGTCGTGCCGCAGCCGAGTCCGAAAAGAAGGACTCCGAGAATTGAAGTACAGACTATTGGACTCTCCATCTGGTAAAATAGAGATAGGCTCTCCAACTATACCTTTTTGCCGTATCAAACTAGTAATCCGAAGGGAGGGTGTGACTTATGGCAATTGAGTATATTATTGATGCCGTTGCTTTTCTCAAGCAAGAATATGGCGATATTTCTCCCCTGACCCTTGCCCACTCAAAGGGTATCCTTGTTGATGCACAGCATTATGGAAATATACAAGAATCCTTTCGAGGGTTTGCCATCCAACTACACGGAAAACTTCACATAACCCTGAATCTCGACCAAGATGAAGTAATGCAGCAAGTGTGTCTCGCACATGAATTGGGGCATTGTATTCTCCACCCCTATTCTGCGGATGCGAGATCTTTCACGAGCCTTTCATTAGACAACACATCCACCACTGAATACGAGGCCAGCCTATTTGCTGCCGAATATTTAATAAATGATAATGATATCCTCGCGCTTTGTCACGATGGATACAGCGTCCAGCAAATAGCCTGCTCACTAGGATATCCTGTAGAGTTGATTGTACTTAAGGTCAAATTACTCTTATGCAAAGGATACTCTGAGCTACGACTTCCGTTTGAGGCGCATGGAGATTTTCTAGGGAATTGACTTTTAAAGAGGTAACCACCATGACACAATGGCAGCGCGTTTATATAGATGTGGATTGCATTATTCAATCGGATGGCGTAATGCGTCCGCGGATCATTAAATGGCCGGATGGTCGACACTTTATAATCGACAAAGTTATCTGCCGCCGTCAGGCCGCCGCTGCCAAAGCTGGCGGTCAGGGTGACCGATATACCATCGCCGTCTGCGGCCAGGAACGTTACCTGTTTTTTGAGCGTTCTTCCAATATTTCTGGTAATACAATTGGGAAATGGTATGTTGAGGTCGAGGTGCCTGTTCAATAATTCTTTCTGACCTGCCGGGGGAGAATCCGACTACACAAAAGGAGTACAAATGTTTGCAGAACAGCTAAAATATGTCCGGCACTCCAGACACTATAGTCAAGCTGAAATTGCTTCAAAGCTGGGCGTCACACAGCAAGCTATTGCCAAATGGGAAACGGGAGTATCCACCCCTTCCCCTACCTCAATTTCTAAACTCTCGGACATCTTGGGTATATCTACTGATGTACTCCTCAAAGGTGCCAAGGGCATCTCCCCCGTTGGCCACGATTTCTTTGATACTCCTGCCGAGTATTCCATCCCTGCCGTTGGGAAAATCAGACCATCCGGAAAGTCATATATTTTCGACGAGCAATATGGTTCCGCATGGGCCTACGTGCCAAACCCGAATGACTATATTTACTATATCCTTGACGATGATGCAATGGCACCTCGTATAATGACTGGTGATACTGCGTTGATTCATTATCAACAGCGTCTTTGCGCTGGAGATATTGGTCTGTTTATTTACAGCCCGTATCCTATCGGCTTTATTGCGCAGTACAAGCAAGTCGGTTCATCAATAATTTTGCACTTTTTTAATTCTACGCGAGAAGATTTCGTAGCCAAGAGTAATTTGCTTGACCATCTATTTATAATCGGTAAGGTTGTTGAGACAAGGGTCAAGTGGTAATTTCCACAGGACGTCAATTATTAGGCAGTTACCTTCATACCATTGGACTCAAAGTGTATTTAGCCAAAAATCCCCCGCAGAGGACCTTACGGTGGGTCACACTGCGGGGGATGATTTTAGTTGTTGGTCTTGCGCTTTTTCAGCAGCAGGGCCAGGGCGGTGCCGGTCAGCAGCAGGCCAGCCGCCATAAACGGCCAGGTGCCGATGCCGCCGGTTTCCGGCAGGTTGTAGCCGGGTTTGTTGGTTACGTTAATAGCTGCTGTTCCACCGCCTGTGGGGCGGGTCACCTTGCGCACTGTGCTGTCCAGGTTATAGCCGTTGGGGGCCTGCACCTCGACATACCGGTACTCGCTTTCGGAAAGCCCTGGCCAGGTCAGGGTACCACCAGTCCCGGTCTTGTCCACAGACTTCAGGTACCAGGTCTTGCCATTTTCGTCCTCGTACGTCAGGTCTGGCTTCTTGGTAACGAGCAATGCATTGCAGGCATCTTTCGTCATCTGGTCCGCTTCAACCGGGCTGTACAGGGCAAAGTAAGCATCCTGCAGCTTGATCTCAGGCTTGTTTTCCTCGGTCTTGGTCAGCTTGGCCGCCCAACTGGTACCAATGTTTACGCATTGCAGCGTGTTTTTGTTGGCATAGTTGTAAGTAAAGCTATAGCTGCGTGCCGTGCTGCGGTTGATGGAACCATAGCGGTAGTCGCCCGTAACCGGCAATTCGATCACGTTATAGGTGCTCCCGTTCTTCCATGTCCAAGCCGTATCAGTTGCAGTCCAGGTGTCGGTTGCATACTTGTACTGCTTCAGGTCTTTCAGCCATGGGGCATCGGATTCCATCTGGCCGGGGTCAACCTTCTTTGCCACATACGTGTAGGTACGCCCTTGCAAGGCTTTGGCCAGGTCGGCTTCGGTAAAGTCATCCTTCAAGGTCACTGCGGCACCGTCATAGATGACAAAATTGAATTTTGCATCTGCACCGGCAGCCATAGCCTCACCATCCGGGGTCTCCAGGCGCTTTTGCAGGGTTGGCACATACGGGGTACGCAGGCCAACGCCCGAGGGGGCAGCTTCCAGTGCAGTTCCGCCATTCACCTCATAGTGGTAACCAAAACTGTTGTAAGCGGTCTGGCCGGGTTCGATGCTGTCCGGGGTATCTGCTTTGGCGTCGTACTCCACGGTAACTTTGCTGTGTGCAGGCATGGCTGCACCAGACGGGTCATCGATAATAATGCGGAAAGATCGTGCCCCCTCCGGGTTCGTCGTCCATTTAACGGATTCCTTACCGTTCCAGTCATCCCCATCAAAGCTAACGTCCTTGCTGTACTGTATTTTAATGTACTTAGGGTCGATTACCTTTGTCTCAAATGTACCATCATTTTGACGGATGCTGGCCTTTACGGTGAATGTATTGCCCTCTGTCAGGCTCATCTGGTATTCACTGCCGCGCATATCGTCGTCCTGGAAGGGGTTATGATCTCCCTCTTGCGGCAGGTTATTGATAAGCACCAGTTTGGTCAGGGCCTGCGGGGTGGCATAGACCGTATTGTCCACTGTCAGGGTATAATGGACGCTGGCATTCTTATCCGGCAGGACGGTCGTGGTATCCGCCTCGTCGGAGCTGGTCGAGTAAACTGTATGATCTGCCGGGTCCTTTTGGGAGACGGCAATCGACGAGCTGGTAGAGTAACCGTAGGACACCATTACATTCGCACTGCTGCGGATGGATGTGCGGGTCTCGCCCTTGCCCCAATACGGGGTGGACAATTTTTCATCGATCACGCCCCTGGTAGCCGTACCATCCCAGCCCAGGTCGTCCCGCAGCGGGGTCAGCCAGGCGGTGTTGGTGTAGGTCTTGTTGACCAGCCGAGAATCATCCGGCTTTTCGGTCCAAAACCGAAAATCTGTATAGGTTCCGCTCTGAACTGCCCATGTGGGACCAGCCAGCCGTACATTCACGCGGAGTTTTCCAGATACCGTATCCCGAACAATCGCAATGTAGAACGAAGGATCTTTTTCTACAACAGGGTGACTACGATAGGTTCCGCCATGTGTATCTGCCTGTATTTTTATTGGATCGCCATTTACTTTGAGCCGCTGGTTCGCCACCAGGAATGTGTCACTTGCTTTGTCATAATCCCTGATCGAGCACAAAAACGCATATGTATTACCACTTTTTAACTCAGCTTCTGTAGTACCAAAGTAGGCATAAACACTCGTTATTCTATATGGTTCCTGTATTTCATCACTGATAACATAATCTTCCAGTGCAGTCGTGCCTTTATTTTCAACCAGCACGCTCCAGCAAACCTCTTCCTCGTTGCCTACTGCATTGGGTTTTGTATTTGGTGATTTTGTGGAACCATACACTGTCTTGCCCAGTCCAATTTCCACCTTGCCTAAATGCTGTGTAACCGTGGATGTCAGCCATTTTGTTGTTTCGTCCGCCGAGTCCACCGCAAACCCACAGTCAGCTGCCCATGCATTTTCATTGATGGTCGGATTCGTATCATCGTTTGGCAGCACAGCTTCCATCTGAGAACTGTCCTTCACGGCAAAGCGGCTCGTTCCAACCTCTATCCCACCGCCATTAGCTTCTGAACTACCAGCGTTTTTTGTGCTGGTGTCGCTCGTCTTCCAAAACCAAGGCTTGCAAATTTTTTAGGTAATCGTTCTCCGCACGCAGTCGCTGCACTTCGGCCAGCAGATCTTCTTCTACCTGCTTCGGCAGCTGCTTTGGCGGACGACCCTTACTGCTGCGGCCACGCCGTTCGACGGCAAAGCCTTCCGGCCCTTCCTCCAGATAGATTCGCTCCCATGATTTGATTCGATCTCTGCTGTTTACCTCAAATCTACGACAGGTTTCGCTGTAACTTAATTTCTCTTCCTGCATGGTTTCTATCACCAGTTTTTTGAATTCCGGCGTATATCGTTTGTTTGGTACTCCTTTTGGCATAGAAAAACACCCCACTTGTTAGATAGTATACCATACTGTCTAACAAATGGGGTGCAGTTCATTGTGGCTGTCGGGCCAAAAACAATCTGTAATTGTCTTTATAACCGATTACTTATCGTTTCTTTTCTTGCAGACAAATACAACTGCAAGTCCGAGCAGAGATGCCACCAGAAGCACGACGTACAGCGTGGGATTGGAGGTATCGCCCGTTTGCGGCATTGCCGTTATGGTGGACGGCTTTGAAGTGCTTGCCGGGGTGGGGGCCGGCTGGTTGGGAACCGGCGCTGTGTTTGGCGCAGAGTGAGCCGGGGTGGGGGTGGGGGTGGGCGTGGGCACAGGCGAAACAACCGTGGACACAAATTCCGCTGTAATCGTCACATCTTCCGCCGGCATCACAAAGCTGGTACCGGAAATCGCCTTGCCGTTGACCAGCAGGCTGCCCTCCTTGAGCTTATAATTGGAATCGGGAGTGACGGTGAGAGTGACCATAGTTCCTTCGATTGCTTTTTGCTGATCTGCTTCAATCCTGCCATTGGTCATCTTGGCAATGGTGATGGTATACTGCTTGAACGCAGACTCATCCAGCGCATACAGCTGCTGCAGCTTTTTAGTGAGGGTGGAGCGCTGGGCCGAAGTGAGGTTCTGGCCGCTGAGATAGTTCTGAATCCGGGCAACCACCTCTTTCAGCTCTATCTTCTGTTCTTCTGTGATATTGTCGGCTGTCACCCCTTCAAAGCTGGCCACCAACTGGGCAATATCCTCCCGAATCGCCATGATATAGTCCCGCAGCTTTTCCAGCTTGGCCTTTTGGCCTTCCAAATACTGGATTTCTTCCTGTTCCGATGCTGCTTCCAGCTTCTTTGCAATCGCTTCCAGGGCAGTGCCAATATCCGAAACATCATTCAGTGTGATGGTTTCCTCGCTGAGGTACTGGAGATACCCCTTTTCATAGGTTCCCTTGATGAACTGATAGGTGGCGTCGTAGATATAGCGCACTTTGGGGGTATTGCTGTTTGCGGCATAAAGCAAAGCGCAAGTATCCTGATAATAGGCTTTATATGCCTTGTCGCCATCAAAGCCATAGTCCACACCGGCTTCCAGATAGTCCATATACCGGTTGAAACGATCGGGAGAAATGACACCGGCTTCGTTGAGCCCCGCCAGTTCCAGCTCGATGCCCATACCGTATTCAATGGCAGCCTGCGCGGCATTCTGCAGGCGCTCGGTGGTGGAGTCCGACGAGAACATATAGTTGGGCTGATAGGCCACTGCGTCAAATCCCCACCGCTTCCACTGGCTGTATCCGGGAGCATTCATATAGGGAATCCAGAAGTATTTGAGATCATTGCCATGGGCAAAATCCGCAACCGACTGCAAAACCGGCGTCATTTTGCTGATGCCTTCTTCCACCAGATAGATGCCGGCCAGCTCCAGATATTCAAAGCTGCCTTCATCCCACATCCGCAGCAATTCCTGGTTGTACCAGTTGATAGCGGCGACCTGGTCGTCCATATAGCCGTCGGGGTTGATGTCGGGCGAGAAGCTCAGCGACTTGGTGGTTCCGGGCAGTGCGCCAAAATCCACCTGCTTTTCGCTGGTTCCGGGAATGTTCAAAACGACCTTCAGCTTGTAGTCGGGATCGCCCAATTTTTCTCCGGCCATCTTGGCAGCCTGGTTCAGCTGGGCAACATCTCCGTTTTTGCCCAGAGTTTTTTCCAGATACCAGATAAAATCGTCCACAGTCGCAGCTTCGGCTGCAGAAGAGGGGCCCTGGAAGGTGTGTTCGCCGCCTTCCGTGCGAAGGGCAAGCAGCAAAACGCCGTCAAACATTGTGTCGAGTTCTCCGGTTTTGAGATCTTCATGGACCAGATAGGGCATGCAGTTTTCCGCCGTCCAGTTGCCGGAGCCATCTTCATAATAGCCGTTATAGAGCAGCACCAGATTGCCGATGCCGGCGGTATGAGGGCCTTTCTGCATATAGGTTTTCACGATTTCGCCGTCGATGGGCAGGCTGACAGCATCGTCGGTCACGCCCTTTTCGCCCAGCACACGGATCTCGTCGATAAAGCACCAGTTCTGCATGGGAACGTGCAGTTTCACATACCGGGCCTCCACCTTTGCGGTGGCCTGTCCGTCCGCTTTGGGCACATAGGGGTCGTCCGCCGCCTTCCAGTTGTAAAGCACCTTGGCAACCTCGGTGGGACGCTCGGGAATCAGAAACGCATTTTTCAAAGTGGACCAGCTGGCATTATCCTTGGAAAAAGAAACATCCACCGACCCGGGCATCTTGGCCGCAATGCCGTCGTTGCTGAGATTGTTGAACTCCACTTCGGAAACGGAGCAGATTTCGCCCAAATCAATGACAAACTCGCGGTAGGCGCCTGCCGAATAGGCGGTCCAGGGGGCATCCAGATAATCCGCAGTGGCCTCCACGCCGTCGGTCAGCTTGGTCTTTTTGGGGTCAGGGTAGGAGCTGTCCCCCGCCGCGCTGGCATTGAGCACCTCATAAGACTTCCGATAGGCCAGGTTGTCGGGATAATGAGGATCGGTGTCGCCGGTTATCTCCTCGGCTTTGGGCTCATAGGCGCCCTCCATCCGGTCGCTGCTGCCCAGGATTTCAATTTCGTCCAACGCCACCTGCTGGCTGGGCGCATCGGGAGAAACCGAAGAAAAGACGACCTTCACATACCGGGCATATACCGCGGTGGCATCGGCATGATCCTTCACCTTGTCCGTAGCCGCATCCCAGGACAGTTCCACCACCCCGTTCACAGGCTCCTGCTGGTCGTAGCCGTTCTTTTTGGAAACCTCAAACCAGTCCAGCTTGTCGTTGGAAACATAGATCTGAAGGTTGGCACTCTGCTTGATTTGCTGGGTAACCAGCGAAGCGGTGGATACCCCGGTGATGGATTTCTGCGCGCCCAGGTCAAAAATGGCGCACAGGGGATCGTTGTTGTAGTTGGAAGCGTTGTCGGGATTCATCCAGGGAATGGGTTCAAAGACCGTCCAATTGGTCATATCCGCCCCGGTGGCATCTCCCCGAACGCCGTCGTTCATCTTTTTGCAGTCGGCATCCGACGAATATGCCGGGTCATTCTCCGCCGTCAACACATATTTTTCGGTGGAAGGCGAGTAGGTGTAGGAGGCGGTCCGCGCCAGATTCTCAGCGGCGGGAGGTTCTTGTTTGCCGGCGGGCTCAAAGGCGCCCTGGGCCTTGCCATCCTGCCCCAGAATCTCCACTTCTTCCGCTGTGAGGAAGGAATAATTGCCCCACAGCGCATTTGTTTCAAACACAATCCGCACATACTGCGCGTAGATTCCGGTGGCATCGGGGTGCCCCGGCACCTTGTCCGCGGAAACCGCATACCGGGCCACATAGGCGCCAGTCTGCTCCGAAATGTCTTCTCCGCAGTTTTTCCCATCCAAAACGCAGGTCCACTGGTTTTTGTCTGCCGACACATAGACGCTGTATTTGCCGATATGGCCCAGCGAACCGGCGTAGCGGCCGGTGAGCCCGGCCGAGCTGTATGCATTTACTTCCACAATGGTTTTCGGCTGGCCAAGGTCAAAATCCACCGTGTTCTGATTGGAGAACTTTGCCCCATTTTCCGCATTGTTGAAAGCGGAATTGGAATAAAAATTGACTACGCTGTCAAAATCAATGGAACCGGCGCTGCTCTTGACGCCGTCGGTGAGCTTTTGGCAATCGAGGTCCAGAGAACTGACATCACTGCCCAAAAGGTCAAAATTGGACATATTATACAGAGCATCCTCGCCGTATTGGTAGGAGGACGCCGCGCCTGGCTGCCGGAGCAAGTTGACCGGCGACTGTTCCGCCAGAGGGTTTTCGCCTTCCTTCCGCGGCAAGGGAGGAACTTCGGCCGCAAATACGGCGGTGGCATTGGAAAACAGAATCGCCGCGCACATCGCCGTACTCAGCAGCGCCTGCATTCGCTTGTTGCTTTTCATGGTTGCATCTCCTTTTTCTTTTTGAAATTTTCCGATCGTCCAGCCGCATTCCTTTCCAGGAGCAGCGCAGACAGGACACATGCATTTGATTCCCATTATAGGAACCGGATTTCAACGTTGCAATAAACAAAATTTTCAAATGCGCAGCAATATTTTTGCCGGTAAAACGAGAAAAACAGGGCCTTTGCCCGCCCTGTTTTCCACACTTTTTTCACCGGCAGAGCCAGCAAAAATTTTGCTTGGCCGCTTTTTACAAAAAGCACCCCGCAGCAGAAAAGCCATTGGGCAGCTTTTCCCCTGCGGGGTGTTTCTTATATGGTTTTTATTCGTTTGTCTGTCCTTGTTCCAGCATCCGGCACAGCAGCGGCCGCAGTTTTTGAGCCAGCAGCCAAAAGCCCAGATCGGTCAAATGGACGCCGTCCACGGTGGTTTCCTTTGCAACCGTTTCCAACATATCCCGTGCCGATGCAAACCAGATAAAGCTATCTCCCCGGGATTTCCGGCGTTCCACCTCCTGCTGCTGAAAACGCTCTTCCCGCGCAAACTGTTCCGCTTCGGTGCTGTTCCAGCCGCATTTTGTCTGCCAGCTTGCCGAAAGCACCAAAACCGGCAGCTGCGGCGCACAGCCGCGCACCGCATCCAGAAAGGCTGGCAGGTTGGTTTCCAGCAGCCCCTGGGGGCCGGCGTTGGGCTGGATGTCCACCACCAGCGCCCCCAGCCGGGGCAGGCTGCAAAAGCAGGAAGCCAGACCTGACATTCCCACGCCATTGCCCGAAAACCCCAAATTGTACACTTCCCGGTCCAGTTCCCGGGACAAAATGGCCGGATACGCCATACCCGGCCGGGAGGCACAACCTCCCTGGGTGATGGAAGTGCCATAAAAGGCGATGGTCCTGCGATGTTTGCGGGGCAATGCCGGCTGCATCTGCGCCCCTTTTTCCAGGCCGATTGCAATCGACCGAATGCCAATATACAGCGGCAGATACACCAGCACCTCGGTGTGCGGCGGAAGGTCCCGCGCCAGTTCGCAGCAAAAGGAGTCCTCCTGCGGCGAAAACTTTGTCAGCCCTGCAAACTGCCAGGCCATGTCGGGCAAAGCCCTCAAATAGCAGTCGCACCCGCACTGGGCCGCCGGAGTCATATGCGCCATATAGGGAGCCGCGTTTACCGCCGCCCTTACCCACACTGCCCGGCTGTCAGTCCGAAAGCGCAGGCAGGCACCCGCCATGTGAGAAGACAATTCGATCAGCGCCGGCCGCTGGGCCTGCAGCATACCGGAAAGAGATTGGGGGAGGCGGTTCCATCGCCTTTCCTCTGCAAAAAAGCCCAAACCTTCCACCAGAATGTTTTCGTTGGGAACTTCGTGCCATAGGATTTCTTCCCCCCGGGCATTCTGCGCCGCCATCTGCCGGTCAAAATCAGCTGCGTCCGCCATGCTTTACTCTCCTTTATGCCCTGTTGCAACCTCGAAAGTTTTTTCATAGAGCTCACGGCCGCGGGCGCCGCCCCTGTTCGCCGCGTTGTATATGGCCTTCACATCCTGGTAATATCCCTTGAACACCTGGGATCCACTGAACCCAAACCGCTGTGCGCCTTTCAGATAATCCAGATAACGCCGGTAAAAATTTTCGTCGTCAAAAGCGCGCTCGTCAAACTCCAATTCCAGCCCCATGTGGTTTTGGGCGGCGAGTTCCGCTGCATTTTGAATCTGCACCGGCTGCGTTCCATTAAAGTAGTGGTTTGGCTGCAGGATGGCCGCATCAAATCCCATTGCCTGCCAGCGGTCAAACCCCAAAGCCCGGTAGTAGGGAATCCACAAAAAGGCAAGTCCGCGCTCTCTGGCTTTTCGGCCTGCATAGTCAATCAGTTCTGTCTGGGAAGCATCCTCATGCAGCCAGTACAGGCCGCACAACCGCAGCGTGTCCAGCTGCTCAAAGGGGCGGTACAGCTCCGCCATGCGGTCCATATACCGGTCAATGGCCGCTTTCTGGCTTTCCGGTCCGCCAAAGGTCTGCCGGGAGGGAAAGGGAATGGTCAGCACCAGCCGCGCCTGCAGCTGGGGCCGCCAGCTGAGTTTTCTGGCCTGCAGCACCGCCTCGTGCAGCGCACACAGGTCCCCCTGCGGCCGCAGCGTTTTGTTCAGATACCACTCAAAATCCTCCCAGGTGGCCGCCTTGGCGGGGTCCACCGCCTCAAACAGCTGGTTGCCTGTGCAGGACAAAAGCCCCAAAAAGAGAAATCCATCGAAAAAGGGCTCGCCGAAACCGGCATTTCGTTTTTGATACAGCAGATAGGGCAGCAGCTCTTGTGCGCTCCAATCTCCCTGCTGCCGGTCGTAATACCCATTATAAATCAATACCAGATTCCGGATTCCGCCTGTATTCTGTCCGGATGTGCAATATTCACCTTGCATTTTTCCCTTCCTTTTCCAAAAAGTCGCGGGGCGTGATGCCGTAGGTGCGCTGGAAAGCACGCTTGAAGGAATACTCGTTGTCGTACCCTATTTCTGTGGCAATTTCCCGGGGACAGTATCCCTTCAGCACCAGCAGTTCCTTGGCTTTTGCCATCCGCTTTTCTGTGATATAGTTGTAGAAATTTTGTCCCACCGTATTTTTGAAGATGCGGGAAACGCTGGCATTGGACACGCCAAAATGGTCGCTCAGCAAATTCAGCGACAGATCGGGGTCGTGCAGATGCTCGTTTACATAGCTCACCAGCGAGCGGTTCACGTTGGTGGCCGCCTGCTGCTTTTTCTGCATGATCTGCTCACAGAGCGTGTTGACGGTGTTTCTTGCGCGGTCAAACGCCTGCTCCAGCGTCATGCCATGCTGCGGTTCCTCCATTTTCAAAAACATCTGCACCGGCAGCTTTTCTTCCAAAATAATCCGCCGCATGGTTTCGTACAAAAGGGTGGCAACCCGGCAGATGAGCGTATAGCTCAGCCCAAGGCGCTGATTTTCCTCGTACAGCTGCTGCAGGATCGCCTGCGCTCTTTTTTCGCTGCCCTCCCGGATGGCACGCACCAGCTGCGTTTCCCAATCCAGCGGGTAGTAATACTCCATGTTGGGGCTGGCAAACTGGATGCCGCAAATTCCCTTCTTTTCCCGCATGCTCTCTTTGATTTCCTGGTACGCCGCGCTGATTCCCGTCAGGCCCCTGCGGGCGCGGGCCACAAACACGCTGCATTCTATATCCTCTTCGATCAGCGCATCGTACAGCGGCTGCGCCAGTTCCATTGCGATGTCCTCGTCCGGCAGAGAGGGAAATTCTGCAATCACAGCGGTGCACTCATCAATATTTTCCACCAGTTCGCAGTGGCTCTGGCCGCATTTGATGGTTTGCAGCGATTTTTTCAAGGTGAGCAAAAATTCCAGGTGAATCCGCGTGTCCTCGATTTCGTTGTCGGGATTGCCAGGCTGATGGCGGAACACCACCACAACATACCAGTAATTGCAGGAGGAAGGAACCGATTGCTGATCACTGTTGAAATAGCCGCGCAGCAGCTGCGCATTGGTTTGCTCCCGCAGGGCATACCGATAGGCCGCAATGGTGTTTTCCATATTGGTGTGGTCGTCGTACAGCCTGCCCACGCAGGTGGCCAGGGTGTCAATATCCTGCTGTTCGTTTTTGCCCTTGACCTTTTTGTTTATCTTTTGAATCAGGTTCCCCAAAGGCCGGTACTGAATGCTGGCCAGCACATAGGCGGCCAAAATGCCCAGCATGGCAAGCACTAATACCAGCACATAGTTCCAGGCGCTCTGTGCAAAGGGAATGGGGGCATCCTCGTAGGTGAGGTCATAGGTTACCAGCATGCTCTGGCTGCTGGTGCTGCATGTTTGGGTCGGTGCAGAGGTCTGCTGAAAATCCACCTGCCAGATGGGCTGGCCGTTCCAGTCCTTTACGAGCAGCTGGGTCACCTGTTCGCCGCATACCTGCTGAAGCAGCTTTTGCATGGCTGCCTTGTCAAAGCAGCTTATGGCAATTGCCCGGGGCGGAGTAAGAATATCCAGCTGCTGCACATAGACCAGATAGTCCGCATTGTGAAAAGCAAAATTGCTGGGTTTGAGCGGGCCCTCGCACCCCGGCACATTCAGCAGATGCTCGGTGACGAGATTGGCAGGCAGCTGCAATTTTCGCTGCAAATAGTTTTCGTACTCCGAAACGGAAAACCACCCGCTGGACGTCACCACCAGATCTTTTTGCGGATAGAGCACTGCGATATCCCGCAGAGCGCTGTTGAGGCTGCACAGAGCGGTGAGATTGACCGAAATATCCTGTTTTTCCATCGGGCCGAACTCATTTTCAAAAATCTTGCTCTCCGAAGTGAACTTCTGCACCCAAATGGAATTTTGCAGCACGTTGCTCACTTCGCTGCCCACTTCCCAAATATCGTCCAGGACGTCCCGCACCTTCTGGCTCTCGGCTAAAAAGGACTTTTCGTTGGCTTCCTTGCGTTCTTTCCGCATGGCGGCAGAAAAAATAGAAATCCCCACAAGAAAAACACATACAAACAAAGCGATGTATGTAAAAAAATAGCGCTGAAAGTCCTTTGAGTGCCAGTATAAACGATGCATCCTGTTTTTCTCCCTCTGTGCCGCAATATTTTACCAACAAGCGTGCTTGCTACTAGATTACATCACAAATAGGCAAATTGCAATCCATTCCGCAGCAAACACCTGCCCAGCTTCAAGTGCAATAGCCGTGCCGCGTTTTGCGGCACGGCTTTGACTATTTACATTGATCTATCGTGCTCTATCATCAGGAAGGCATATTGGCCAGGTAGCGCTCATAGCGAGCCTGGTAGATATCGACCAGTTCGCTCAGGCCCAGCTCTTCCAGCTTTTCCACTTCCTTGTCCAGGTCGTCCACAGAGATCTGGCCCAGGGTGAGTTTGGTGGCCAGCTCCTTGGAAGCGGTTTGCAGATTGGGCAGCAGGGCATTGATCTTGTCGGATTCTTCCTTGGTGGGCAGAGCCAGGAAATTGTTCACCTGATCCGGATATTTCAGATCGTAGTCGATGAGGTCCAAAGTGACCTGCCGCTTGTAGTCATCGCAATTGGCAACCTGCTGGCGCATATCCACTTCCTGCACGCGGGGCAGAACGCCGTTCCACAGCATGGCGCCTTCGGAGATGCGCTGCTCGTGGGCCATATCCGCAGTCAGACCGGGAATGGGAGTCATAACGCCGTCTTCGTATGTGAAGTTGACGCCTTCCTGGCCAAAGGCGGTGAGCACAGCGTACTCATCGGAATACACAATATCCAGCAGGCGGGCAACGGCCTCCAGGTCTTTGCAATCCTTGGTGACCACATAGCGCTCCCAAACCATGGAACTGGGCTCAGACATCGAGCCGGGCTCCACGCCGTCCAGGGCGGGCAGCGGCATCAGCGGCGCATACAGCGCATCGGGGGCAATCTCCGCCACGGTGGGCTCGTTCCACATGGCATTGGTGTAGTCCCACAGGCATCCCAGCTTGTTTTCGGCGCGTTTCTGGGCCATCAGCTCCCAGTTGCCGGCGACAGAGGGGTCCAGAATGCCTTCCTGCACCAGGCTGTTGAGGTATTCAAAATAAGGCTTGACATTGGGGCTGTTCCAGGGGCTCACCATCTTGTTTTCCACCGGATCCAGGGCGATCATATCGGTGGGCAGATCAAACCACTGGGCGATGCTGGTGCGGAAAGAGGAGGGATCGATGAACATGATTTCATCCTGCTGGCCGTTGCCATTGGCGTCCTTTTCCCGGAAGTCCCGCAGCATCTGGGTAAACTCTTCCAGATTGGTGGGTTCGGCAATCCCCAGCTTGTCGGCCCAGTCGCGGCGGTAGAGCATGGAGAAGCTGCCGTTGGGGTCGGTATTGTCGCCGTAGTACTTACTCGACACATTGCAGAACCAATAAATGTTGCCGTCCTCGGCAGTGGTGAGCGGACGCATGGTGGGGAACTTTTTGTCAAAAGCCTCCTTGGCAGGGCCCTGGGAATATTTGTCGATGATCTCGTTGATGGGGATGATCAGGCCCTGCTCCGCCAGAGCCATCAGGGCGGCGTCGTCCATGGTATGGGCCTTGGCGATGTCGGGCAGATCCTTGCCGGAGGCGAACCGGGTCTGCAGGATCACCGAGTACTGCTCAGGGGCAACCACTTCCCAGTCGATGTCCAGCTTTGCATCGTCCAGCTTGCTTTTCAGGATTTGATAGGCGCTGTATTCCTCTACCTCGTTCCAGTCGTTGCAGGGAGCCCAGCCCTCGGTGCCCAGGATCTTAAGTTTGCTGAAATCACTGGAAGCCTGGTCGCTGCCGCTCTGGGAATCGCCAGAATTGGATTTTCCGCCGCAGCCGGCCAGAGTACCGGCAGCCAAGCAGCCCACCAAAAACAGGGAGAGCATTTTTCTTTTTTTCATTGTTTTCCTCCTATTTGTGCATGATTTTATTTTTTGCTCTTCTCTCATTTAGCCTTTCAGAGAGCCGAGCATAACACCTTTGATGAAATATTTCTGGAAGAAGGGATAGGTAAAGATGATCGGCAGGATGGTGAAAATGATCATCGCATACTGCATCTGCGTTGCGGAGAGCATTTGATTCATGGCATTTTCGATATCCGCCGAGTTGAGCTTGGTGAGATCCACAGTCTGGGCCACCAGCACCCTCTTGAGGTACAGCTGCAGCGGATGCAGGCTTTTATCCGGCAGATAGACCTGCGCCGCAAACCAGTTGTTCCACATGGTCACGATGGAGTAGATGGACACCACCGCCAAAATGGGCTTTGCCAGGGGCAGATAGATGCGGCGCAGAACTGTAAAATTGCTGGCGCCGTCTATGAACGCCGATTCCCGTATATCCCGGGGCAGCCCCGTGAAATAGGTGCGGGTGAGAATGATGTACCAGATATTGAAAGACGCCGGCACAATGATGGCGAAAATATTGTTGTAGAGATTGAGCTTGCTCATGAGCAGAAAGGTGGGGATCAATCCGCCGCCAAAGTACATGGGCAGCAGCACAAAGGCAACCACATATTTTCTGCCCCGCAGTTCCGGAACCGACAGCGGATAGGCACCCATCACGCTCGTGATGATCACCAGCACCGTGGTGGACACTGTATACAGGATGGAATTTCCGTAGGCACGCCACATATCGGAATCGGTAAAGATTTTTTTATAGGCCTGCAGTTCAAATCCCGTGGGCCAAAAGGATACGTTCATCGCCAGCACATCCTGGGGCTTGCTGATGGACATGATGAAAACATAGTACATGGGATACAGGGTGAACAGGCAGATGACTGCCACCGCGATCACGATCAGCACATCCACCAGCCGCGATCCATTTGGAATGCCGTGTTTCTTGCGCGCCAATATCTGAGTCATAATTTCTTCTCCTTTCCATCCGCAGCGGATCACCACAGCGAATAATCGGCAACCTTGCGGGAGACCATGTTGGCCAGATAAACCATGCCGAAGTTGATCAGCGAGATCATAAATCCAACCGCTGTGCCGTAGCTGAAGTTGCCGCCCACCAGGCCATAGCGGTACAGATAGGTGCCGATGACGTCGGCGTATTCGTAGGTTGCGGGATTGTACAGCAGCAGGATCATATCCGAATCCGCGCCCAGCATACCGCCCACGCCCATGATCAGCATGACCACAATGGTGGGTTTGATGGCTGGCAGGGTAACATGCCAGATTTTATGCCACCGGTTGGCGCCGTCCAGACTGGCCGCCTCGTAGAGAGTGGGGTCGATGGAAGCCATGGAAGACAGGTAGAGGATGCTGCCCCAGCCGAAGTTCCGCCAAATGTTGATCACTGTGTACACGATGGGGAAATACTGCGGCTTCATATTCAAAAGGAAGGGTTCGCCGCCCATCATCATGATGAATTTGTTGATGATGCCGTCGCTGCTCAAAAAGGAAAGCGCCATGCCAGCCACCACCACGCTGGAAATGAAGTAAGGCATGTAGCTTGCCGTCTGGGCAAACTTTTTGAACTTGACCAGCCGCACTTCATTGATCAGCAGCGAAAAAATGATCGGGATCCAAAACGCGATGCCCAGGTTCATGGCGCTGAGCACCAGGGTGTTTTTGATGAGCCGCCAGAAATACGGGTCATGTACAAATGTTGAAAAATGTTTCAGCCCCACCCACTTGGTCTGCCCGGTGAAATCCATAAAGGGCATGCCGGGTGTCCAGTCCTGGAAGGAGATCAGCAGGCCATACATGGGTACATAGCAGAAGATGAAAATCAAAATCAGCACCGGCGACATAATGGCGTACAGCTGTATCTGACTTTTTAATTTATAATTGATTCTCTTGGGTGCCGTCTTTGCGTTTGGAGTTCGCACGGTCTTGCCACCAGCCTTTCCTGCTTCATGTGCTTGATTGAACAATCTCAGTGTACGCCGGCTCTTTCGGAAATGCAATAAACAATACTTTTAGCGTGGGCGCAACTTTTGCAGCAGCCTTTTCCGCACTCCTTTTCGCAATATTTTTGCGTACATTTTTTTCATTTTGCACATTTTTTGATTTTTATTGACTTACAAAATAGTGCTTTTATAATATAGCTAACACTAAACGGTCCCCGGACCAGAAAGAGGGAACTTATGTCTGTTTCCGTTGCCGTCATCACCTGCGGTCCCAGCGACCTGCTCGCTCTGCTGCAGAAATCTCCGGCTCTTACCGTCGAAGTCCTGCACCCGAACGCTCTCACCCCCCACTGCCTCGATGGTTTCCAGTGCGCCTGCGTGCTGGGGGGCACCCGGGAGGAACCGCTGGTTTTCCCGGCGGAATGCCGCAGTGTGGTGGAGGATTTTTCGCACAGCGGCAGACGGGTGCTGTATGAATACACCCTGAGTTTCTGCCAGAACTACTGTGCATCTCCCGATTCCACCCGCTTTCTCCGGCTGGTGTGCACCGACGCGGAATTCGCCGGCCTGGAAGATGGACTTTTGTTGGATGATCAATGCAATATGCGCTGCACCCCCTACTATCGCAACAATCTGGCCAGACCTATTTTAATGTATAAAAAGGGGCTGTCAGAACACGCCCGCCAGCCGCTCAGCCAACAGGAGCGCACCGACTGCCAGCAATATGGCATCTGGCTGGAAACCCCCGCCGTCGCCGTCTGCTCCTTCCGGCTGTGCAACTTTCTGCGGGCGCGATTCTCTCCGGTGCCGGCCTGGAGCCGACTGGTGCGCTCGCTGATCGGCTGGCTGTGCGGCGCGCCGGTTCTGGAGGAGGTGGAGTTTCCGCCTCAGTACCAAACCGGCTTTGCCCGTTCCGCCGCCGACTGTGCCGCCAGCGGCATCGACTGGTTCAGCCGTTCCGGCATTCTGGTGGATGAGGGCAAACGAGGCGTGCTGGAAGGGCTGGGCACCGAAATTTACCCCGACGGCCACCAGAAAACCGCCTCCTCCATCCGCACTGACTGCTGCGGCGAAGCGGCGCTGGCCTATCTGATGCACTTTCTGGCATTCGGCGACGCCCGCAGCCTGGAGCGGGCCCAAAACCTGGAAGCTTTTGTCTACGACAAAATGCAGATCCGCTCGGGCCGCTTTCAGGGCATGCTCCGCTGGACCGACATCGCCTGGGAGGTGTGCTACCAGGACGATATGGCCCGGGCCATGCTGGTGACCCTGTTCAAAGCCCTGTACGGGCTGGGGCGGGAATATCTGCCCCAGTGCCGGATGGCGCTGGAATTTTTGATGAACACCACCGGGCCGGATGGCCTGCGGCCGGCCCGCACCGACAATCTGAACATGTCCGAGGAAGACTTTGCCGCGCTGAGCCGACAGAACGGAGCTTTCCCCTGCGCACATTATAATGCCTTTTATCTGGCCTGCCTACTGCTGTACGGCAAGCTGGAAAAGGACGCCCGCTGCCTGGCCGTGGGCGAAACCGGCATGCAGGCGCTGCTGCAGGCCTATCCCAAAACCATCCGGGAACAGAGCCAAACCGAGGAGCTCTGCCGGCTTCTTCTCCCCTTTGCCTGGCTCTACTATGCCACCGGCAAACAGGAATACCGGCAGATGCTCTACACCGTGACCCGGGATTTGGAAAAGATGCGCCACCCCTCCGGCGCCTACCTGGAATGGGACGACGACTACTCCGCCGCATGCAGCAAGCAGGAAAACGGCGAATGTTCCCTGCTGGCCCGCAACGGCGACCCGGTGTGTGACCTTTTATACAGCAACAACTGGGTTCCCCTGGGGCTGATGCAGGCCTATTTTGTCACGGAAGATGCCTATTTTTACGATTTGTTCTGCCGGCACGCCGCATTTTTGTCCACAGCCCAGATCCACAGCCAGGACCCCCGGATCGACGGCGCCTGGGCACGGGGCTTTGACGCGGAGCAAATGGAGGTCTGCGGTCTGCCCAACGATGTGGGCTGGGGGCCCTGGGCCGTTGAAAGCGGCTGGACCGTGGCCGAAATTTGTGCCGGCCTGCTGCAGGGAGTTCTCAAAGACAAATTAAAGGAGTTTTACAAATGAAACTGGTTGTTCTTTCCCCCTCCAGCCTGCCGGAGGAACTCTTGGCGGGCCTGGGGCATCTGTGTGAATCCGAAGGTTTTGCCGTGGGCGAAGGCGGCATTGCGGTCACCGCGCGCCGGGCCGGCCGCTTTGCCTTCCGGCTGGAAGAAAACTCGCTGGAGGTGGAATACCGGGTGCCCGCCGAGTTTTTCCGCGCTTTGTCCTATCTGAAACAGCCGTCCCGCCAGCCCCTCGCCTGGAAGCAGCAGCCGGCCTTTGCCGAGGTGGGTGCAATGCTGGACTGTTCCCGCAATGCCGTGCTGACCCCCGACACGGTGAAGCTGATGCTGCGCAAAATGGCCCTGATGGGCATGTCGGTAGCCATGCTGTACACCGAGGACACCTACGAAATCCCTCAGCAGCCCTATTTTGGCTATCTGCGGGGCCGCTACACCCAGCAGCAGCTGCGGGAACTGGACCGGTATGCGGCGGACCTGGGCATCGAGCTCATCCCCTGCATCCAGACCCTGGCGCATCTGGAGCGGGCGCTGCACTGGCCGCAGAATGACCCCGACCTGCGGGACACCGAAGACTGCCTGATGGTGGGGGAGGAAAAGGTATATGCCTACATCGAGCAGATGTTCCAGGCTGTGCGGGCCTGTTTCCACACCCGGCGCATCCACATCGGCATGGACGAGGCCTGGTCTTTGGGGCTGGGAAATTTCCGCTTCAAAAACGGGATCGTCCCCGCCTGGGAATTGATGAACCGGCACCTCTCCCGGGTGGCGGCTCTTGCCCAAAAATACAATTTCGCGCCGATGATCTGGAGCGACATGTACCTGCGCGCCGCTTCGCCCACCGGCGGCTACTACGACGTTCCCGACCAGCTGCCCCAGCCCGTTCTGGACGCCGCTCTGCCGGATGTTCCTCTGGTTTACTGGGACTACTACCACATGGACCGGGCAAGCTACCGCAAGCTGTTTGACGTTCACGAGCAGTTCGGCGCACCGGTTCTGTTTGCCGGCGGCCTGTGGAGCTGGGTGGGGCCCGTGCCCGCGGTGGAAAAAATGCGCAGCGCCAGCCTTCCCGGCCTGGAAGAAGCGCGTGACCACCACATTTCCACCGTGCTGGCCACCGCCTGGGGCGACAACGGCGCCGAATGCCCGCTGCCCGCCATTCTGTACGGTTTGCAGCTGTACGCCGAATTCACCTATACCGGCGACACCAGCCCCTCTGCCCTGGCCAGCCGCTTTGAAAGCTGCGTGGGGGAGCCCTGCGAGGCTTTTTCCCGTCTGGGCGAGTTCGATCTGCCTGCCCTGTTTGCCCCTGTGTCCGACGACCCCGTAAACTTCTCCAAATTTCTGCTTTACCAGGACCCGCTGCTGCCGCTGTTTCAGGCCGACTGCGAGGGCCTTGCCCTTTCGGGCCGGTATGAATCGCTGCAGCGCCTGTACCACGGCTTTACCAGCCAGGAGCCGCGGTTTGAGGCCATGTACCGCTTTTACGAGCAGCTGGCCGGCTTGCTGGCGCTGAAGGTCCAGTGGTTTCTTCAGGCTCCCGCCGCCCGCTGCCAAAGCCCCCAGGCCGCCCAAATGGCCGCCCTGGCCCACGCCTGTGCCCGGCAATGCGAGAGCTGCCGAGCCGCCTGGGGCAGGCTGTGGGAAGCGGTGAACAAACCTTTCGGCTATGAGGTGATCGATCTGCGCATGGCGGGCCTGACCGGGCGATTCCGCACCGCCGAAGTCCAAATGCAGCGCCTGCACCAGGGAGAGATCGACGAGATCGAAACCCTTGCCTGCCCCAAGCTGCGCTGCCTGACCAACGCCGACGGCAAATTCCGGGGCTGCTATTCCTGGGGCGAATGCATCTCCGCCTGCCGCATATAACGCATATAAAAAAGAAAGAGGTATTATAATGGATCTTCCCATCAAAATCGTCATCGGCGGTCTGGGTGTGCGGGGATATGAGGTATACGCCTCCTATGCCAAGCGCAACCCCGACAAAATGCAGGTGACCGCCATCGCCGAACCCAACCCCATCCGCCGCCGGGATGTGCAGCGGGACCTGGGCCTTTCGGACAGCCAGTGCTACGAAACCATGGAAGCCCTCCTGCAGCAGCCCCGTCTGGGGGATGTGGCTGTCATCGCCACCCAGGACCGCGACCATGTGCGGCTGGCACTTCCCGCCCTGGAAAAAGGGTATCACCTGCTGCTCGAAAAGCCCATCTCTCCCCTTTTGCAGGAATGTCTGGCACTGCAGCAAGCGGCGCACCGCTGCGGCCGGATCGTCACCGTGGCCCATGTGCTGCGCTACACTCAGATTTTCTCCACTGTGAAACGGCTGCTGGAATCCGGAGAGATCGGCCGGCTCATCCACATGGATCTGATCGAAAATGTGGCCTACTGGCATTTTGCCCACAGCTATGTGCGGGGCAACTGGCGCCGCGAGGAGGATTCCAGCCCCATGATTCTGGCAAAAAGCTGCCACGACCTGGACCTGCTGCGCTGGTTTGCCGGCAGCGCCTGTATATCCCTCTCCTCCAACGGCGGCCTGTCTGTTTTTCGCGCTGAAAGCGCCCCCGAAGGCGCGGACGACCGCTGCACCCGCTGTGCCCTATCCACCCGCTGCCCGTACAGCGCTGTGCGCATCTACATGGAAAATGAAAAGACCGGCATTCTCGGCGGCAATGCCGGCTGGCCCTGCTCGGTGCTGAGCGAAACGCCCACGCCGGACAGCATCCGCGCCGCTCTGGAAAAGGGGCCCTACGGGCGCTGTGTCTACGCCTGTGACAACGATGTGGCCGACCACCAGTGTGTGAACATGCAGTTTGCCAACGGCGTCTGCGCCACCTTCACCGTGACCGCCTTCACCCAGGAATGCTGCCGCACCATGCGCGCCATGGGCTCGCTGGGAGAGCTGGAGATCGACATGCTCCGCAACCGCGTGATGCTGCGCCGCTTTGGGCAGCCCGAGCAGATCATCGAGCTGGACAAGCTCACCGACCGCTTTGCCGGGCACGGCGGCGGCGATGACCGGATGATGGACGCCCTGGCCGCACTTTTCCAGCGGGAAGACCCCGCCTCGCTCACCTCGGTGGACGTTTCCATCGACAGCCATATCATGGCGCTTGCTGCCGAGCGTTCACGGCTGGAGGGCGGCGCCTGCATCGACCTGCTTCAGTTTGCCCGCCGCACCTGATTTTTCCCCGGAGGTATTCCCCATGCCATGTGTTCGTCACCTGCCCCGCTGCACCGATTGCTCCCCCCGCCCCTACGAAGAAGTGCACCGCGCCCTTGCCCGCCGGGCTGCGGAGGAAGGCATCATCCTTTTGAAAAACGAAAACCACACGCTTCCTCTGCCCTCCGGCTGCCGCATTGCCCTCTACGGCACAGGCGCCCTGCACACCCTGAAGGGCGGGACCGGATCGGGAGATGTAAACGCCCGGGAAACCGTTTCCATCCGCGACGGCCTGTACGCCGCCGGCTTTCAGATCGCCAACGAAGCCTGGCTGCAGCACTGTGACACCATCTATCGCCAGGCCCGCAGCAAATGGCGGGACCGCGTCTGGGAACAGCTGGAAACCGGCCAGCAGCCCCACTTTTTTGCCGCGTATGTCAACACGCCCTTTCAGGCTCCCGCCTGTGCGCCTGCCAAAGCGGCCTGCGATGCTGCACTGTATGTATTGAGCCGGTCCTCGGGAGAAGGGGCAGACCGCAAAAACGAGCCCGGCGACTATCTGCTCTCGAAATGGGAAATGCAGGACCTGCGCAGTCTGTGCAGCTTTTATCCCTCTGTCATTCTGGTGCTGAACACCGGCGGCATCGTGGACCTTTCGGTTTTGGACGAGCTGCCCCGGATCCATGCCGTGCTGCTGCTCTCACAGCCCGGCATGGAAGGCGGAAACGCCCTGGCCGACGTGCTGCGCGGCGCCGTGTCCCCCAGCGGGCGGCTCACCGACTGCTGGCCGCTGCGGCTGCAGGACTGCCCCTGTATGCAGCAGCCTTCCCCTGACCCCCGCACCGTTCGGTACCATGAGGGGATTTTTGTGGGATACCGCTACTTTGACACCTTTGACGTACCGGTTCGATTTGGATTTGGAGATGGCCTTTCCTACACGCAGTTTTCCATCCAGGCCGGCTGCCTGCGCCTGGAACGGGGAAACCGGCCCCGGTTTGTGCTGGACTGCACCGTGCAAAACACCGGGGACCGCTGGAGCGCAAAAGAGGTGATGCAGCTCTACGCCACCTGTCCCTGCGCCCTGCAGCCAAAAGAATACCGCCGGCTGGTCGCCTTTGCCAAAACCGGCCTGCTGGCGCCCGGGCAGAAACAGACACTTGCACTGGAATTTTCTCCCGATGCTCTCGCCTCTTTTGATCCGCAGGCGGGCGGCTGGGTACTGGACGCCAAAACCTATGGCCTTTGGCTGGGAAACTCGCTGCAGAGCTGCCGCCTGATTGGCGGCATACAGCTGGAACAGCGGGAGGTACTGGAACAGGTTTCGCTCTGCTGGCCGGACGCACCGCAGGACTGGTTTTCTCCCGGAATGAAGCACTGCCTGGAAAAGCGCCGCTCTCTGGAAAAAGAACTCCTGCAGCAGGGGCTGCCCATCCTGCCGGTCCGCCCGGGCTTGCTGCTCGGCTCCGCCCGCTCTCGTCCGCACCCCGACCCCAACGCCGAAAAAGCCCTTGCAATCGCCTCGCAGCTGGATGATGATTCGCTGGTGCGGCTCTGTGTGGGCCAATGGCACAAAGACGACGAAAGCCAACTGGGGTCCGCCGGGGTGAGCGTGCCCGGGTCTGCCGGCGAAACCCAGGAAATCGGCGGGGACATCCGAGTTTCCTCTCTGGTCCTGGCGGATGGGCCCGCCGGCCTGCGGCTGGCCAGCTGCTATTTCACCCAAAAAGGGCAGCCGCTGATCCCGCCTTTGGAACAGTGCTTTGAAAACGGCTTTCTGGCCCGCGGCGAGTACAACCCGGGCGGCACCCGGCACTACCAGTACTGCACTGCATTTCCCATTGGAACCATGCTGGCCCAATCCTGGAACACCTGCCTTTTGCAGGAAGTGGGGGCCGCCATGGGCTACGAAATGGCTCTGTTTGGGGTCAGCCTCTGGCTGGCGCCCGGCATGAACATCCACCGCAGCCCACTCTGCGGCCGCAATTTTGAATATTTTTCCGAAGACCCGCTTTTGTCCGGCCAGATGGCGGCCGCCATCACCCGGGGAGTCCAGTCCTGCCCGGGCTGCGGCGTCACCCTCAAGCACTTTGCCTGCAACAACCAGGAGACCGAACGGCTGGAATCCAACAGCCTGGTTTCGGAACGGGCTCTGCGCGAAATTTATCTGCGGGGTTTTCAAATCGCCGTACAGTCGGCCCAGCCCAGTGCCATTATGACCAGCTACAATCTGGTAAACGGCGTCCATGCGGCAAACAGTGCCGCCCTCTGCACAGCCATCGCCCGCTGCGAATGGGGCTTTGCCGGCATCTTTATGACCGACTGGGACACCACGTCCAGCCGCCGCTGCACCGCCGAGGGCTGCATCCAGGCCGGCAACGACCTGTTGATGCCCGGCAGCCGGCGGGAGTACAGCGCGCTGCTGTGCGCTCTCCGCGATGGCAGGCTGGACCGCCGGCTGCTGCGCAGCTGTGCCGGGCGGATCATCAAAACGGCGCTGGGGCTCTCCGCCCCCACAGCGCCCTGACCAGACAACCAGGGCGGCAATCACATACAAGGAGGTTTTTACAACAATGGATACCGAAAAACTGCGCAGCTGGCAAAGCTGGATTCGCACCGAACTTGAATCCTCTGTGAACTTTTGGCTCAAAAACGGCATGGATCCCGAGCACGGCGGCATCTACACCTGCCTGACCCGGGAAGGCAAGGTGTTTTCCACCGATAAAAGCGTTTGGATGCAGGGACGGTGCGGCTGGATTTTTGCCCACATGTGCCGCCTGTACGGCACCAGGCCGGAATGGCTGGAAGCGTCCCGGTCCTGTCTGGATTTTATGGAAGACCACTGCATCAACCGCAGTGCCGGAAACCGGATGTACTTCACCGTGACGGCAGACGGAAAGCCCCTGCGCCAGCGCCGGTACTGCTTTTCCGAGGGATTTTATGCCATCGCCAATGCGGAATACTACGGCATTACCGGCGACAGAAAATGCCTGGAACGAGCCCGCCGGGCCTATCAGCTGGTATACGATCTGAACCACGGCGCTCCCGACCCCACCGGCCTTGGCCCCAAAACCATCCCCGAAACCCGAAAGGGGCGCGCTCTGGCCGACCCCATGATCTTTTTGAACATGACCAGCGTTCTGCGCCGTGTAGACCCGGAACAGGCCGCTCTCTACGACCAGTATTCCGCCCAGTGCGTCCACGACATCTTCGCCTACCACCACAAACCCGATCTGCACTGCACCCTGGAATCGGTGGGGATGAACGGAGAATTTCAAAGCGACATTTCCGCGGGGCGCGTCGTCAACCCGGGCCACGATATCGAGTGCAGCTGGTTTTTGATGGAGGAAGCCAACCGCATCGGCAGCCGGGACCTGCACCGGAAGGCCGAGGATGTGTTCCGTTTTGCCATCAACGCCGGCTGGGACCAGGAATACGGCGGTCTGCTCTATTTCATTGACTGCATGGGGCTGCCCCCCGAAGCCTATGAACACGACATGAAGCTGTGGTGGCCCCACAACGAAATCCTCATCGCCAGCCTCATGGCCTACCGCGACACCCGGGACGAAACCTATCTGGACTGGTTCTACAAAACCATCGCCTATTGCCGCGACCACTTCGCCGACCCTGCATACGGGGAGTGGTATGGATACCTGCGCCGGGACGGCAAACCCACGCTGCCTGCCTGCAAGGGAAGCACCTTCAAGGGCCCGTTCCACGTGCCCCGCAGCCTTTCCATGGCGGACAAGCTCATCGACGAGATTCTCGCTCCATAAAAAGGAGGACTGGCTATGCCCCGTATCCTGCTGCTGCCATTGGATGAGCGCCCCTGCAACTTTCTCTATCCCGCGTTAATGGTCGAAAAATGCACCGATGTCCAGCTGCTGCTCCCTCCCAAAGAGCTGATGGGCAGCAAAAAGCGGCCTGCCCCGTTTTTGCTGCTGGCGCAATGGCTGAAAAAAAACTTTTCCTGCTGTGACTATGCGGTGATCTCGATTGATATGCTCGTATATGGCGGCATCGTCCCTTCCCGGCTGCACCATCAAACCACCCGGGAATGTTTGGATCGCCTGCATCTTCTGGCCGATCTGCGCGCGCGATATCCCCAGGTCAAGCTCTTTGCCTTCAGCCTTATCATGCGGGCGCCCTGCTACAATTCTGCCGACGAGGAGCCGGACTACTATGCCGAGCACGGGAGCTCCCTCTTCCGTGTGGGAGTGCTGCGGGACAAAATCCAGCGCAATTTGGCCACAGCCGAAGAAAAATCCGAGCTTTCCGGCCTGGAACAGAGCATTCCGCGCTCCGTCCTCTCCGATTTCTGCAGCCGGCGCAGCACCAACCACGCGGTGAATCTGCAAACTATTTTTCTGGCGGAACAGGGGGTATTGGATTTTCTCACCATTCCCCTGGACGACTGTGCTCTCCTGGGATGGGCCGCCGCAGAGCGGCAGCAGCTCGCCGCCGCTATCCGCAGCCACGCGCTGGGCAGCCGCATATACAGCTACTCCGGCGCCGATGAGGCCGGCTGCATCCTGCTGGCACGGGCGGTCAACCACAGCCGCGGCATAACCCCGTCGGTGCACATCTGTTACAGCAGCGCCGGCGCACCTATGGTTATTCCCCGCTTTGAAGACCGGCCGCTGGGCGAAAACCTCAAATGGCTGGTCGCCGCGGCCGGCGGCAGAACCTGCTTTTCCCTGCAAGAAGCCGACTACATCCTTGTTGTCAACGCCCCCACCGAAGGGCAAAGCGCCATGGGCGACGCCAAATCTCCCGCCCCTCACTCTGCTTTTGGCGAACGATGCCTGCCCGATCTCGCCGCCAATCTGCGGGCGCTGGCCGCCAAAAAGCCTGTGATTCTGGCCGACCTGGCTGTCACAAACGGAGCCGACCGGGAATGGATGGACCTTTTGCAGCAGCAAAATCTGTTGAAAACGCTCTATGCCTATGCAGGCTGGAACACAGCGGCCAATGCTGCCGGCTGCTGCATCGCCCAGGGAATGCTCTGCGGCAAAGATAGCACACAAAGTGCCCTGTTCACCTGCCACCGGATTCTGGAGGATTGGCTTTATATGAGCCTGGTGCGCCAGGACGTTGCTGCATACGCGCAGCGAAAAGGGCTCTCTTTTGACGGCTCCTGGCAGGAACAGCTGCTTGCAAAATATGTGACACGGCAGATGTGCCGGCTGGCCAAAGGGCTTTCTCTCCCTGCACAGGTGGAAATCAGCCAAATTTCCTTTCCCTGGCGTCGCCCATTTGAAATCGAGCTTTCCATCCAGCTCTCCGCACCTTCCAAAGCGGGCATGTAAAAGAAAATCAGCCCCCAAGCGGACAAACGATGCAATTAAACAGTTTCTGTAAAAATTTAAGAGAAAAACTGCATCGAATCCACACGGGTTCCGTTGGTTCGCGTTTCAAGATGCAAGTGACTGCCCGTCACCCGTCCGGTGTGACCGACGTAGCCGATGACCTGCCCGGCCTGTACCTGCTGGCCGGTGGTGACGCAGATGGACGAACAGTGAGCGTACAGCGTTTCCAGCCCGCCGCCATGGTTGATTTGGATGTAGTAACCGTAGCTGCCGCCCCAGCTGTCAAGACCGTTGGCAACGGTGACGATACCGTCTGCGGCGGCGAGGATCGGCGTACCCTCAGCACAGGCAATGTCGGTGCCGGTGTGGGAGCTGACTTCGCCGGTGATGGGGTCCACGCGGTGACCGAACTGCGAGGTAATCGTACCCGCAACCGGCAGCGGCCATTGCAGGGTGCCTGTTGGGGCGCGTGTACCATCAGGAGACATGACTTCTCCCCCGCCCTGCTCAAAGCCGCCGAGCAATTCCGCCCATAGTTCCTCGTACTGCGGGTCCTGCAGGAGTTGCAGATAGGTGTTCTGTCGGGTGGTAAAGTGGTAGTCTGTCGCCATCTCGTCGGGTGTTTTGTGGGTCAGTTCGATTACAAGGACGGTTTCGGTGATTTCTGTAGTAGTCGGGTTGCCATCCTCATCGGTAGTGTCTATGGTAGTCGTCTCCGGGTGGGTGGAATAGTCCACTGCGTTCATTGCCCACATAGTTTCCCGCAGCTTGTCCACCTGTTCTTCCGTCAGTGCCGCAACGGGTGCGCCTTGTTCGCTGCCCGCCACATACGAAGAAAAGACCGCCAGGACATCCTGCCAACGGATGAAGTACACATCATCGTTGGCCGTAATGTCTTGGCGGTCGTGCTGTACGGTGTCGGTGATTTCTTCCAGTCGGTCACGGTATTCTGCCGTCAGTGTTTCTACCGCTTCTTGGACAGTGATTGTATCTGCGCTGGGGGCATTTGCGGCAAAAAAGATGCCGTAAGCCGAGCCGGACACAAACGCCACAAGGCTGATGACAATAATAATACTGAGTGCCACGCTAATCCCTGCAGCAA